>Ga0207952_1000142_pt1:0-25000 | contig 71932 bp, 63 predicted proteins | sample SubbioR12Aug_8Ca_FD_184831 | JGI IMG/M metagenome (GOLD analysis project Ga0207952, IMG submission 184831) | Serpentinite rock and fluid subsurface biosphere microbial communities from McLaughlin Reserve, California, USA - CR12Aug_8Ca (SPAdes) | ecosystem: Environmental > Terrestrial >...
AAGGCCGCTGGCAGCGTTGCGGCTCTTGCAGGGGCAACCAGCCCCTGCCACGCGCCGCGCCTCGCCAGCGGCCTTCCTGGCCCAATCACGATGACCCAGAATGGTCGGGAAGTGCCCTAATCCGCCATATGCTCGCGCAGGCCCGCCAGCAGCAGCCAGCCAATCGCGAAGGCGGTCGCCAGCCCCAGGAACACCGCCAGCGTCAGGCTGAACGGCCGCGGCCAGGCTGGTTTGTCGGGCAGATTGGCTGACACCACCGGAACCAGAAACAACCGCTCGCGCGCGGCCTGATCGTTGGCGCGGCTCAGCCGTTCGCGGGCATCGTCATAGCGTTTGGCCGCCAGCTCCTGCTTGAACTTGAGTTCCTCATAAGCCGCCAGGCGTTTGTTGACGGCATTGGCCCCGCCGGTCAGGCGGCTGCGCAGCGCGCCGACCGTGCGTTCCAGTGTGGCGACGCGGGCCTGCGCGGCGATCACCAGCGGGCTCGATCCCGACAGGCTGGCGCGCATGCCGGTCAGCTCGGCCCGCTGGGCGATCAACTGGGCCTCGGCCTTTTCCAGCTGGGCCAGCGTGCCTTCACCCGAACTGGCCGGATCGATATCGCGGGTCAGGTCGCGGAACGCGGTGAGCTTGCCCTGGATCGCGGCGATCTCCGCTTCGGCGCTGGCGAGGTTGGCCTGGGCATCCTGCTGGGCCGCCGCAACCGCGCGCTGGTTGAAGGTATTGACCCGCTCCTCGCCCAGCGCGATCAGCACCAGCGCGGTCCGCTGGGCTTCCGCCGGAGCAAAGGCGCGAACCCTGATCTTGGTCATGCCCGACTGTTCGTCGAAATCGACCTGGACCTTGTCCTGATAGAATTCGAGCAGTTCCTCGGCCCGGGGCTGCGCAGGTGTAAGGCGCGCAAACCAATCAGACCCACTGTCGGTATAGTGCGCGGCCAGGTCGATCCCCTTTGCCTTCAGCGCGGCGATGGCATCGGCGCTGCGCATGAAATCGCGCACCGCCATGGACTCGCCTTGGGCCGGCGCGCTCGCGCCTTGTGTCACCAGGCTGGCGAGCAGCCCGCCCTCGGGGTTCTTGCGCTCGGTCCCGCGGATCATATAGGCCGCGTGGGAATCATACTGCGGGCTGGCCAGCAGCAGCGTGTAGAGCAGCACCAGCAGCGTCGGCAGCAGCACCAGCAGGCCAAAGGCAGCGCGCCGCGACAGGCGCAATTGCGCCTTCGGCTCTTCCTGCGCTTCCACTTCGCTGACCTGCATGTCCATCGTTCCCGGCTAGTCCTGTTGCATGGCCAAGGTCAATTGATCTCGATCCGCGGCCGCACCGCGCGCAAGGCGGCGAGGCCCAGCAGGGTCAGCAGCGCGGTGCAGGCGAGCGGATAGGCAAGGCCCGCATGGTCCTCCGGATAGTCTGCAAACAGCCCCACCCGCATCAGCTCGAACATCGGCACGGTTGGCACCCAGCTCAAGATTTCCTGCAAGCCGGGCGAGAACCACTGCATCGCGAAAAACGCGCCGGACAACGGCATCGACAGGTACAGCAAAGGATGCACCAGCCGCCCGATCAGCGGGCTTTGATGCGATCCCGCCATGACCAGCATCGACAGGGCAAAGGAGAACCAGCCGAGCAGCACGGTCGCGCCCAGCACCATGACCGGATTGGCGGGCCAATCGGCATAGCCCGCCAGCCAGGCCACCGGCAGCAGCAAGGCCAGCACCGCCACCGTGCTGCCCAGTTCGAGCAGCGCGCGCGCCAGCAGCATATCGAACAGCGTGACGTGCCGGTGGTTGAGCAGCGGGCGGTTGGCCTCCAGCAAAGTCTCGGCGCGCGAGACCATCGAGCGCAGCATGATGAACAGCGCATAGCCTGCCAGCGCAAACGGCACCGATTTGGCGCTGCCGGTCAGCGGCAAGTGCTGCGCCGAATGCAAGGCCCCCACCGCCACGGCCAGCAGCAGCGGCTCGCCAAAGATCCACAGGAAGCCGATATTCGCGCGGCCAAAGCGGGTGTGCAGCTCGCGCAGGATCAGCGCGCCAACCACGTTGCCCTGGGTCTTGAGTCCGCTGGCGATCGACTGGCTCATCCGCCAAGCTCGCTCAGCATGGCATCCACCAACGCGAAATGCGCAGGCCAGCCAGGTGCCTGCCAGCCTGTGAGGCGGGCGAGCTGGGCCTGACGTTCGGGCGAATCCGGCCGGGCATAGGCCAGCACTGCGCGTTCCCAGCCTGGCCCGTCAAGTGGATCGAGGGTGAGCGGGATTTCCCCGGCGGTCTCGCGGAACACTGGCAGGTCGGACGCGATCACCAGCACCCCTTGCGCCAGCGCCTCATTGACCGGCATACCAAAGCCCTCAGCAAAGCTGGGCATCAGCAGCGCTGCAGCCCCGCCCAGCAAGCTCGCCAGCGCGCCATCACCCAACGCGTTGTATTCGGTCACATGCGCCAGCACCGCCGGATTGCGGTCGAGCAGGTCGAGGATCTGCTCGTTCTCCCAGCCGCGCCGTCCGACAATCACCAGCCGCGGGACGGCATCGCCATGCCGCTCGGCCATGGCCCGCCAGGTGTGGAGCAGCAGCAAGTGGTTCTTGCGCGGCTCGATCGTGCCGAGGCAGACGAAATAGGGCTGCGGAGGCAAGGCGAAGGCCGGATCGGGTGCGGCGGGCTGCAAGGTGCCAATCGGGGCGACCAGCACCTTTGGCCGCACTGCGACGGGAGCAGCATAACGCGCCAGCGCCGCGCCGGTCGCCGCCGAATTGACCACCAGTGCGTCGGCCTGCCCCAACGCATTGTCCAGCCGCTGGGCATGGCGCATGGCCCCGCCGGTGCGGGCATATTCGGGGTGATCGACGGGAATCGTATCGTGGAGGAACAGCACCAGCTTGCCGCCCTTGCCCTTGAGCCGTTCCAGCCAGTCCGGGCGGTGCCAGTTCTGGTGCGAAGGGATCAGCCCCAGCGCCGCGCCGCCGGGCATCGCTCGCGACTTGGCGAGCAAGGCGGCGGTGCGGCTCAGGCCGCCCTCGCCGCCCGCCTGCCAGCTCGCCTCGAGCCAATCCAGGAATCCCGCCAGCCGCAGCGGATCAAGCAATCGCCCGCCCATCGCCCCGGCGCGGATCACGAATTGCGTCTCTGCCCGGCTCAGAAAATGCCGCGCATAGGCCAGCTCTACCCGGTCAATCCCGCTGGGCGTGGCATGCCGCGCGCGCCAGACCAGCCGCGACAGATCGAGGCGCAGCGGCAGGCTCATGCGGCCCGCTCCAGCATCCGCGAGGCCGCCAGCGGGACGAGCCGCGCCAGCCCAGTGCGGCTGTGGAAGCCCGCGTTCAGCAAGCATTCGCTCCACAGTGCGCGGGCAAACAGGTCGTAGGCTCCCGGCTGGGGCGGCTGCGGATCGTGCCAGAACCGGGCGAGCGGGCCGGGATCGGCAAGGCCGGGGATCGCATAGAGCGCGCGGCCCAGCGCGTGGACCGGCTTGCCTTTGGCCAGCGCCAGCGCACCGACCGTGGAATTCACCGTCACCACCCCGGCGCAAGCATCGAGCAACGGATCGAGATCACCGTGCTCGATGAACTGGACCCGCAGATCGTCCTCAGCAATCTGCGTGGTCACACGGCGCCAGCCCGCCAGGTCGGGATCGAGCGGGTGGAGCTTGACCAGCAGCATGGTGCCTGCGGGCGCATGGGCCTTGAAGTCCGCCACCACCGCCGCGATTCCCTCGGCCATTCCGGCAAAGGGCGAACGATGGACCAGCGAGGCATCGCCATCAATCTGCAAGGGCAGCAGGAAGAATCGCTGGCCCGCCACCGCCGCCAGCGCTCGCTTGCTCCCCCGCCGTTCGCTCCATGCCCGCGACCAGCGCCGGTTCCAGGCGAGGAATTCGAAGAACGAATGGTGCGGGCGGTGGCTGCGGAAATGGGGGTAGAACAGGCCGAGCATGAAGCTGAACCAGGCATAGGCGATCCCCTGCATCATGCGCGGAAAGAAGTAGCCGGGGATTGGTGCTTCGGCGACAATGGGCCCGGCGCGCCGCTGGCAGTCCTCAAGGCTCTCTGGCCAGACCCAGGCCTGCCCCTGCGGCCAATGCTCCAGCGTCACGCTGTTGGGGCGCAAGTAGCCTTCCTCCAGCACGAAGATGTCGATCCCCAGCCCCCTTGCCGTCTCGATTGCCGCACGGTGATAGGCCCGGTCTGCGCCGAACAGCACCAGCGCAGTCACGCCTTCGCGCCGGTACAACGCGTCCAGCCAGGGGCCGAATTGTTCCAGCTCGCCGCGATACGAAATGCCGCCAAAACGCCAGTCGTACAAATCCCCGCCGTTGCAATTGACCCTGATCGCCCGCGCCCCGCGCCGCGCCAATTCACCCGCGATGCGCCGCGAGGACGGGCCGGGCAGCCCCTGCAGGAACAGGAAGGTCGGCGCTGACAAGGCAGTCAGGCCTCCGCGCGCGGCGACAGGTCCACGGTCCGCCGGTCCACCGCAACCACTGCATCAATTGCCAGCAGTTCCTCGAGCAGATCACCCAGCCGGTCGGTGGGCCAGACCGTTGCCGCATCAGACTGCGCCTGATCCGGGCGGGGGTGCGTTTCGATGAACAGGCCGTCCACCCCCACCGCCACCGCCGCGCGGGCGAGCGCCGGGATCAGCTCACGCTGGCCGCCGCTTTTGGTGCCAGCGGCAGAGGGCTGTTGCAGCGAATGGCTGGCGTCATAGATCACCGGGCAGCCGAACGCGCGCATCTGCGCCAGGCCGCGCATGTCGACGACCAGATCGTGATGGCCAAAGCTGGTCCCGCGTTCGCACAGCAGCAGGCGCCGGGTTACGCTATCGCCCATCACGCTGGCAGCCTTGGCAACGACTTGCGCCATATCGCCCGGCGCCATGAACTGGCCTTTCTTGACCATCACCGACCTGCCACTGCCAGCGGCGGCAAGCAGCAAGTCGGTCTGGCGCGAGAGGAAGGCCGGCACTTGCAGCAGATCGACGACTGCAGCGACCTCTGCGACTTGCGCGCATTCGTGAACGTCGGTGATCACCGGCAGGCCGAACTGCTCGCGGACCTTGGCCAGGATCCTGAGGCCCTCGTCCAACCCCACCCCGCGCGGCGAGGTGATCGCGGTGCGGTTGGCCTTGTCGAACGAGCTTTTGTAAATCGGCGTAATCGGCAAACGCTGGGCCAGCGCGGCCAACTGCTCGGCCACTTCAAGCGCGAGCGCTTCGCTTTCTATCGCGCAAGGGCCGGAAATAACGAGCATGGGAAGAACCTTAGGCGCGAGGAGGCGATGTGCCAACCTTGGAACTCAGCAACCCCAAACCAAGCTCCGTTCGTGTCGAGCGAAGTCGAGACACCTGCGCGCGGCATCTCGACTTCGCTCGATGCGAACGGAGGTAGGGTGTTTTGTTGAGTCGCTCAGGCCTCCAGCGCCAGCAAGGCAAAACTGGCCAGCCAATGCTCGCCCATATAGTCGCCCGCGACGTGCGGGAGCGCTGCGGCGAGGTGTCTCTCGGCAGCTGCGCGGACCAGCTCCGCGGCACCGTGGCCATTGCCCAGCGCCGTCGCAATCTGCCGCCAGCACCAGGCGCGGCTGAGGTTGAGCCCGTCGAGATGCGCAATCTTGCCGTCGCTGCGGTCGCTGACCGTGGCTGGGGTGAACAGCGTCGCGGGCTGGCCTGCCGCGCAGTCGGGCAGGAAGCGGTCGAACCAGGCCGCGAAGTCCGTGCCCAATGCACGGCTCATCAGCAAGGCCTCGCACAGCGATCCGGACAGGAACTCGTCGCCGCCCGGTTCCCAGGCCTGGCAGCCCTGATCGTTCAAATACCAATCGCGCGCGCGGGCCTCAATCAGCGCCTCCAGGGCCGCCTCATGCTCGCGCGCCCAATCGAGCGCGAGGGTCAGCGCAAAGGCACTGTTGTAATGCGTGCCAACCCGGATCGGGTAAGTCTGGAGCGGCAGGAACTCGGCAAAGCGCCGCGCAAAAACATGTGCGAATTCATCACTATACCGCGCCCATGCTGCACTATGCTGCACCATCTCGGCGTGCAGCATAAGTGCCCAGGCCCAGCCATAGGGCCGCTCGAATCCGCGCGCCGAAGGGCGGGCAAGATAGGCGGTTTCGACCGCGAAATTAGCTTCGGTCAGCATTTGCGCAGCACGCGCGCGCACTGCTTCGGCTTCGGGCAGGTCGGGATGGAGCCGGGCGAGGCGCAGCACTTGCCACCAGCCGTGGACGCAGGAGTGCCAATCGAAACTGCCGTGGAAAATCGGATGAAGCTGCGAAGGCGTGCGGGCATCGTCCGGGCCATCGAGCACGTGGTCAAGCTTGTGCGGATACTCGCGGCCCAGGTGGCCGAGCGTCAGCGCCATGAATTTGGCGGCAATCTGGGCGGTCAGCTGGCCCATCAGAACGCCGCCCACCAGATCAGTGCCACGTTGAAGACCAGCAAGGGCAGTGCAGTCGGCACCTGCATCTTGACCACCGCATTGCGGTCCTTGAGCTCAAGCAGCGCGGCGGGAACGATGTTGAAGTTGGCCGCCATCGGGGTCATCAAGGTGCCGCAGAAGCCCGCCAGCATACCCACCGCCGCGATCACTGCGGGATCGCCATCGTACTGGTGGATCAGCAAGGGCAGCCCGATCGCCGCGGTCATCACCGGGAAGGCGGCAAAGGCATTGCCCATCACCATGGTGAACAGCGCCATGCCGAGGCCATAGGCAATCACCGCGGCGACCAGCGAGCCAGAGGGGATGACTTCGGTCATCAGCCCGCCCACCACCTGGCCAACCCCGGCCAATGCAAAGACCGCGCCCAGGCTGGCAAGCATTTGCGGCAGGATCGCCGCCCAGCCGACCGCGTCCATCAGACGGCGGCCTTCCTCGACCGGCACCACCGGGCTCTCGCGCAGCCAGGTCAGCCCCGCCACGAAAGCCAGCAAAGCGCCCAAGGCGAGGCTCACCAGCGTGACTTGCTTGGGATCGACGATCTGCGGCGCATACTTGAACAAGTAGGTCCCGGCCAAGGCCGTCAGCGGGATCACCAGCGCCAGCAGGAACAACTTGTTGCCGTGCCGTGCCGCGCGTTCCTGCCGCTGGGCGCTGTCATCGGCAGGTTGCCCGCGGCCGAGGCCGCCCAGTCCGGCGATGGCCACCAGCCCCAGCACCAGCACCCCGTTGCCCAGATCGCCCAGCCGGTCACCCGCAAGCATCGACAGCGCCAGCAGTGCCCAGAACGCGGCATTGCCCCAGCGCTTCGAATTGCTGGCATCACGCGCTGACAGCACCGCGACGGCGGCAAAGACCAGCCCGGCGAGCAGGTACACCTGGGTGAGGCCGATCATCGCAGCCGCCTCCCCATCCGCCAAAGCCGGAAGGCGTGGATCGCGAAGGCGGCGAATGCGGTCGGGATCGCCCAGACCGACAGCTCAAACGGCGAGAGCACAATCCCGTTCTGCTCAAGGAAGCCCTTCATCAGCAGGATCGATCCGATCGCGATGAAGATGTCTTCGCCAAAGAACAGTCCGACATTGTCAGTCGCCGCGGACATGGCTTTGACCTGTTCGGCTTCCTGCTCGTTCTTCGGCTGCGCGGCAGCTTCGGCCATCGGGGCAAGCAAGGGGCGGACCGTTTGCGCGTGTCCGGCAATCGAGGTCAGCCCCAACGCAGACGTCGCCTGACGCAGGAACAGATAGCCAGTCAGCAGGCGCGGCAGTGTTGCCCCCTTGAGCCCCGCGATCAGCGTGCGGGCGCGTTCCTGCAGGCCGTGGCGTTCCATCAGCCCGATCACCGGCAGCACGATCCAGACCACCGAGACATAACGGGTATCGTTGAAGGCCTTGCCGAAAGCAGCGATCACCGCGAGCAAGTCCAGCCCGCCCGCCAGCCCGCTCGACACCGCCGCCGCCAGCACCACCAGCAGCGGATTGAGCCGCAGCATGAAGCCGCCGACCATCACCGCGATGCCGATCAGTACCCACAGGTTCATGGTGCCCCGTATCCTCCCCCGCCCGGTGTCTCGATCACCATGACATCGCCGGGCGCCATTGTCACCGCAGCAGTCGCCTGAAGAACCTCAACTTCGCCTGAGGTTCGTTCTACCCTGTTGATTCCAGGCAAGGCTTCCCCGCCCCCTGCCAGCCCGAACGGCCGGTTGATCCGCCGCCCGGCGAGGATCCCGGCCTCCATCGTCTCGAGAAACCGCACCCGCCGCACCGCGCCGTCGCCGCCCCGCCAGCGTCCGGTCCCGCCCGAACCTTTGCGGATATGGAAGTCCTCCAGCAGCACCGGGAAGCGACTTTCCAGCACTTCGGGATCGGTCAGGCGGCTGTTGGTCATGTGGGTCTGGACGGCATCGGCCCCGGCAAAGCCCGGCCCCGCCCCCGATCCGCCGGCGATGGTTTCGTAGTACTGGTAACGCGCGTTGCCGAAAGTGAAATTGTTCATCGTCCCCTGGCTGGCCGCCATGGCTCCGAAGGCGCCGAACAAGGCATCGGTCACCGCCTGGCTGGTCTCGACATTGCCCGCAACCACTGCCGCCGGGAAGGCAGAGCGCAGCATCGTGCCTTCGGGAACAATGATCGTCACCGGCGCGAGGCAGCCCTCGTTCATCGGGATCGGATCATCGATCATGGTGCGCAGCACATACATTGTCGCGGCGCGGACCACGCTGAAGGGGGCGTTGAAATTGTTTGGCAGCTGCGCAGAGGTGCCGGTGAAATCGACCGTGACGTGGCGCGCAGCGCGGTCGATCCGCACCGCCACCTTGATCGTCGCCCCGCAGTCCATGTCGAGCGAAAACTTGCCATCCTCCAGCCGCGCCACCAGCCGCCGGACGGCCTCTTCGGCATTGGCGTGGACGTGGTGCATATAGGCCACCACCACATCGCGGCCATGCTCGGCGCAGGCCTGTTCCAGTCCCGCCGCACCGCGCGCGCAGGCCGCAACCTGCGCTGCCAGGTCGGCCAGGTTCTGTTCGATATTGCGCGATGGCCAGTCGCCAGACCCCAGCAGCTCAGCCATTTCCGCCGCGCGGAAGCGGCCTTCCTCAACCAGCAGGAAATCCTCGATCAGCACGCCCTCGTCGAGGATCGACCGGCTGTCCGGCGGCATCGATCCCGGCGCGATTCCGCCAACATCGGCATGGTGCCCGCGCGCCGCAACGAAGAAGCTGGGCGCTTCGCCATCACTGCTCACGAAGACCGGCGAGACCACCGTGATATCAGGCAGATGCGTGCCGCCGGCATAGGGCGCGTTAAGCACATAGGCATCTCCGCGCCGGATCCCCCGGCCATCGCGGCCATCGCCCCGCGCGCGCAGGATCGTCGCGACGCTCTCGCCCATTGAGCCCAGGTGCACCGGCATGTGCGGGGCATTGGCGACCAGCCGCCCCTCGGCATCGAACACTGCGCAGGAGAAATCGAGCCGCTCGCGAATATTGACCGAACTTGCCGAGCGGGCGAGCGCGGTGCCCATTTCCTCGGCTATGGCCATGAACAGGCCGTTGAAAATTTCGAGGCGAATGGGGTCTGGAAGCCCCTCCCCAGTGGGGAGGGGTTGGGGTGGGGGTTCATCGCTGGCGTCGAGCCCCCACCCCCTAACCCCCTCCCCGGAGGGTAGGGGGGACAAGCGAGCTTGAATTCTGGAAAGCCGCAAGGTGCCATCGCCATCCATCGTCAGCCCCCAGCCCGGCTCGACCACCGTGGTCGCCAAAGGATCAACCACGATCAGCGGGCCAGCAGCGGTGAAGCCCGCGGCCAGGTCTGCCCGGTCATAGACCGGAACCTGATGCGCCGCACCGTCCAGCCAGCAAGCGGCGGTCGTAACCGGCGGCGCGGAACTGGCGGGCATCGGCCAAGCCAGACCACCCGCGCCAATTTCCTCCGCCACCGCCTCAACCCGCACGCGGTCCACCACCAAGGCGCCGCTGCCGTCGAAACCGAACTCGGCGCGGTGACGCTGGGCGAACAAGGCGGCCAGTTCGTCAACCGGACCGGGTTCGAGCTCGATAGTGCTTTCGCTGCCTTCACGGCGCACGAACAGGCGGGCCTCGATGCTGCTGGCGGTCCGGCCCAGCTGCGCTTCGGCCTCGGCGGAGAGCCGCGCGCGCAGCTCCTCGACCGCCTGCTCTACGCCGGAAACCAATGGGAGGCCCAGCCCGCCCTCGCGCACCGCTGCCTCATGCGCCAAGCCCATGCCATAGGCCGAGAGCACCCCGGCGAGCGGATGGACCAGCACCGTCTCGATCCCCAGCGCATCGGCCACCAGGCAGGCGTGCTGCCCGCCCGCCCCGCCAAAGCAGGACAGCGCGTGGCTGGTCACATCGTGCCCGCGCGCGACCGAGATCTGGCGGATTGCGTGCGCCATCTGCGCGACCGCGATGCGGATGAAGCCTTCGGCCAGTTGTTCCGGCGGCAGACCGACTTCAGAAGACAGCGCGGCGAACTTTTCGCGGACGACTTCGGTGTCGATCGGCTGGTCGCCGTTCGGCCCGAACACCTTTGGAAACTGATCGGGCACCAGCTTGCCCAGCAGCACGTTGCAATCGGTCACGGTCAGCGGACCGCCGTTCCGATAGCAGGCCGGCCCCGGCACTGCCCCAGCGCTTTCCGGGCCCACCACCAGCCGCCCGGCATCGTAGCGGCAGATCGAGCCGCCGCCGCTCGCCACGGTATGGATCCGCAGCATCGGCGTGCGGATCCGCACGCCCGCCACGCGCGTTTCACTGTCGCGTTCGAAGTGCCCGGCATAGTGGCTGACATCGGTCGAGGTCCCGCCCATGTCGAAGCCGATCACCTTGGACAGGCCCGAAGCCTCTGCGGTGCGCGCCATACCGACGATCCCGCCTGCTGGCCCCGAAAGGATCGCATCCTTGCCATGGAACCGCGAACCTTCGATCAGCCCGCCCGAGCTTTGCATGAACAACGGCCGCGCCGCGCCGCCCAGTGCTGCGGTGAATTGATCGACATAGCGGCGCAGCACCGGCGAGAGGTAAGCATCGACCAGCGTCGTATCGCCACGCGCCACCAGCTTGATCAGCGGGGCCAGCTCATGGCTGACCGAGACCTGCGTGAACCCGGCCTCCTGCGCCAGCGCGGCCAGCCGCGCCTCGTAGGCAGAATATTTCCAGCCGTGCATGAGGACGATCGCGACCGAGCTGAGCCCCGCAACGCGTGCTTCGGCCAGGCCTTTTCGGGCCGCATCCTCATCCAGCTCGGTCAGCACAGTGCCATCGGCCATGACCCGCTCGGTCACTTCGAGCACCCGGGCATGCGGCGGCTGGGGCAGCACGATCCGGCGGACGAACAGTTCAGGGCGTTCCTGGGTGCCGATGGTCAGCGCGTCGGCGAAGCCTCGCGTGATCGCCAGCAATGTCGGCTCGCCCTTGCGCTCCAACAAAGCATTGGTCGCAACGGTGGTGCCCATCCGAACCTCGCACGGCGGGAGCGCACCCGCTTCGACGCCTGTCAGTTGCCGGATCGCCGCCACTGCCGCGTCATCGCTACGATTGGGGTCTTCGGACAGCAGTTTGGCGGTGCGCAAGGTCCCATCGGGCGTGCGCGCAACCACGTCGGTGAACGTCCCACCGCGGTCGATCCAGAATTGCCAGGTGCCGCCCATGCTTCGCGGCCTCCGTGCTCAGTTCGCGTCGGCAGGAGTTACCACGATTACAACGCGGCGGTTCTGGGCCCGGCCATCGTCGGTATCGTTGCTGGCGATGGGCTGAGCCTCGCCCTTGCCCACCGCGCGGACATTCGCTTCGGGCATGCCGGCCTTGACGAACTCAGCCTTGACCGTGGCGGCGCGCCGTTCGGACAATTGCTGGTTGTACAGGCCAGAGCCGGTCGAATCGGTGTGACCTTCAACCCCGGCGCCGTTGATATCGACGCTCTTGAGCACGCCCGCCAGCTTGCCGATGCGTTCGGCGGCTTCGGGCGCGAGCTCGCTCTTGTCGACTTCGAACAGCACCCGGTCGCTCAGGCCCAGCTCGTAGTTGTCGCCCACGGGCTTGAATTCTTCCTGGGTCAGCGCGGCAACCTGCTTGGCCGAAAAGCCCGGCTTGGGCGGTACGGTCTGGCAAGCGGCCAGGGCTGCGATTGCCAGCAGCACCAAGAGTTTACGCATTGTTTTCGGCTCCCTCAGGCCCGGCTTGATACCGACTCTCCTTGTCGCGGTACATCGCCGTATCGGCTTGGGAAAGCAATAGTTCGGGCGTGCTGCCATCTTCGGGAAAAACCGCCACACCGATGCTGAGCGAAGTAGTGGCCAGTTGCCCGCCCGGCATGCGGAACGGGCTTTCCATCGCCGTTCTGATCCGGTGGACTACCCCATCGACATGGGAGCGGTTGAAGAACGGGGCCAGCACGACCGCAAATTCGTCGCCGCCCAGACGGAAGGCCGAATCGATGTGCCGGATCGCGCCGCGCAGGCGATCGCCCACGGCGATCAGGGCCGCATCGCCCGAGGTATGGCCGTGCTCGTCGTTGACCTGCTTGAACTTGTCGACATCGAGATAGAGCAGCGCAAATGGCGTGCCGCTGCGCTGGCTTTCCGCGACCGCTTCGGCCAGCTTCTGATCGAACAGCGCGCGGTTGCCCAGGCCCGTCAGGCCATCGTGCGTCGCGCGGCGCTGCAGCTCGGCATTCTCGGAAGTGAGCCCCGCGTGCCAGCCTTGCAGTTCCGCCAGCAGCGCGTTGAAATCCTGCCCGAAGCGATCGATCTCGGCGATGCCCGAGGCCGGCACCCGCTTTTCAAAGGCGCGTTCCTGGCGGACCGAATGAGCGACCTCGGCAACATGATCGAGCGGGGCGATCACTTCGTTCTGAAGCCGCCGGGCGAGGATCCGGGTTGCCAGCACGGTCAGCCCCACACAGGTCAGCGCGATCACAATGGCGGCCAGCAAATAGCGCAAGATCCCGCCCGAATTGCCGTAAACCTTGACCCGCGCGATCACCGTTCCGCCCTGGACAACATCGGCGCGGGCCGGTTCGGGCCAGATCAGCGCATTGGCGCTGCTGACCGCCCAGCCGCGCAGCGCGGTATGCGGCCGGTCCCAGCGCGCCAGCGTCTGTCCAGCCGGATCGGTCACTTCAAGTCGGTCGATCCCGCGGGTCGCGCCGACCGAGGTCATCCCGTCAAGGATCGCCTGCCGATCCTGGAATACCACTGCCGGTTCGACCGTGTAGGCCACGGTATCCGCCATCAGCTCCAGATTGCGCTGGGCATAGGCACGGATCACCAGCACGCCCGACAGCATCAGGCTGGCCGCGGCCAGCACTACGGTGAACAGGATCAGCCGCAAATGCGCGCGGGCCAGCAGGTCACGCAGGGTTGGAAGCTTGTTGGTGGTCTTGGGAACCATGGTCACAGCCCCCCTTTCGCCACGCGCAGCACCCGCGGATCAACTTTCATCCCCGAGCGAGACACGGCATCGATGTTGAGCCGGAAGCTGAGCGACCTGGGTTGGTAGGTGAAAGCAAACATGGCTTCGCTGGCATTGGCGGGGTCGGCTTCGGCGATGGTCAGCACACCGCGGCCCCGCACTGCCGCGGTCAACTGGCGCTGTAACGGCACTCCCAGCTGCCCCAGATAGACGACATCGCAGCCCACCAGCGCCGCGACATTGGCGGCGACATTGCGGCGCTGGACCTGGCGTCCATCGGCCATACGGAAAGCCCCAAGCTGCCCGGCATGCAGCGCCGGACCCACCACGCAAAGCTGCATGGGATCGCGGCGCTGGGGCCAGCGGGCATATTCCATGATCCCCCTGACCGTCCGCGCCGCTGCGCCTTCATAGGCAGTGCCGCCCGCCGATGGCGCGCCAAGCGGCATGTTCGCCATCGCCTGAAGCGGCGAAGCGCTGCATATCGCCAGAGCGGCACAAAGGCGGACAAGTCGTATCATCGGGTTGCAGAATGCGCCCTAGCGCAGGTGCCGGGTCCCGCAAAGAAACAAGAGGGTTATGGCCGCCTGTGTTTTTTGACAGGTTTGCCGCGATTGGTTTCATCTGCGACCAGTGCTAGGGGGCATGGCATGTCATCTCCGCTCGATCGCACCGCCCTTCGCCTCGCCTACCGGATGGAAGAGGAGGCCTGCATTGCCGAGCGGCTGATCCAGGCCGCCCCCGCTGCACAAGTCCACAGTGAAGCGCGACGGATCGCCGCCCGCCTGGTCGAAGGCGCGCGCGCCCACAAGGCCAGCGGGCTCGATGCTTTCCTCCAGGCCTACGGGCTTGGCACCGACGAGGGTATTGCGCTGATGTGCCTGGCCGAGGCGCTGCTGCGCGTGCCCGATGCCGCCACTGCCGATGCGCTGATCCACGACAAGCTGGCCGGGATCGACTGGGGCGAACATGTGGGCGAAAGCTCCAGCACGTTCGTCAATGCCGCGACCTTTTCGCTGATGCTGACCGGGCAGGTCCTGCACCAGCGCCGCGATGAGGCGGCGGGGCTGGCGGCCAGCCTCAAGCGCGCGGTTGGCCGTCTGGGCGAGCCGGTGATCCGCACAGCGACCTTGCAGGCGATGAAGATCCTGGGCGGGCAATTCGTCTTCGGCCGCACTATCGGCGAAGCGCTGGAACGCGCCGCACCCGAGCGCAAGCAGGGCCTGACCCACAGCTTCGACATGCTGGGCGAAGCCGCGATGACTTTCGCCGATGCCCAGAAATACCTCGACAGCTACCACGGCGCGCTCGATGCCATCGCGGCTGAGGCCGGTGCTGGGATCGTCCGTTCGCCGGGCATTTCGGTGAAGCTTTCAGCGCTCTATCCCCGTTACGATTTCCTCCACGCCGCAGCCGCAAAGGCCGCGCTGGTGCCGATGCTGAAAGCGCTCGCGGTCAAGGCGCGCGATGCCGACGTGCATTTCACCATCGACGCCGAAGAGGCCGAGCGGCTGGAATTGTCGATGGATATCATCGAGGCGCTGGTCGCTGACGCCGACTTGTTCGCGGGCGGCTGGCAAGGGTTCGGCCTGGCCTTGCAAGCCTATGCCAAGCGCGCGGTGCCGCTGGTCGAATGGGTCACGGCCTTGGCCCGCAAGTATCACCGCCGGATCATGGTCCGGCTGGTCAAGGGCGCTTACTGGGACAGCGAGATCAAGCTCGGCCAGGTTGGCGGGCACGGCGACTATCCGGTCTTCACCCGCAAGGTTTCGACCGACGTGTCCTATCTCGCCTGCGCCGCCAAGCTGCTGGCTGCGCCCGATGCGATCTATCCGGCTTTCGCCACCCACAACGCCTATACCATCGGCGCGATCAAGGCGCTGGCGGGAGAGACCGAATTCGAATTCCAGCGGCTCCACGGCATGGGCGAGGACGTCTATACCGAACTGGCCCGGATCGAGGGAGATAAGCGCACGCCGGTGCGGATTTACGCCCCTGTCGGCGGGCACAAGGAACTGCTCGCTTACCTCGTTCGCCGGCTGCTGGAAAACGGCGCCAACAGCAGCTTCGTCAACCGCATGGCCGATGCCGAAGTGCCGGTGGACGAGCTGGTGACCGATCCGGTCGCCGATCTTGCGGCGCTCAGCCCGCGCCGCAATCCGGCGATCCCCTTGCCGCGAGACATCTTCCCCGGGCGGATCAATTCGAAGGGAGTCGATCTGGCCGATCCGCTGGTGCTGGAACCCTTGCAGGCGCACCTGTCTGAATGGCGTGGCGAAGATGACTGGCCTGCCGTGCCGACGGTGGAGCACCAGCCAGATGGGGCCGTTTCGGACATCCGCTCTCCCTTCGACACCGCCAGCATTGTCGGACAGGTGCGCGAGAGCACCGCAGGCGAAGTGGACGAAATGATCGCCCGCGCACTCGCCTTTCAGCCCGGCTGGGATGCGGCGGGCGGCGCGGTGCGCGCGGCCAGGCTGGAAGCGGTGGCCGATCTCTATGAAGCCCACACTGCCCAGTTCCTGTCGCTGTGCCAGCGCGAGGCCGGCAAGAGCCTGCCCGATGCCGTGCTCGAACTGCGCGAAGCGGTGGATTTCCTGCGCTACTACGCCGCCGAGGCGCGGGCGCACTTCACGCCTGAGGGCGTTGGCCTGCCCGGCCCCACCGGGGAGAGCAACCGGCTGACCCTGCACGGGCGCGGGGTGGTTGTCGCGATCAGCCCGTGGAACTTCCCGCTGGCGATCTTCACCGGCCTGATCGCCGGGCCACTGGCGGCGGGCAATACCGTGATTGCCAAGCCGGCCGAACAGACACCCCTGATCGCCAACCTGGCGATCCGCCTGTTCCACGAAGCCGGGATCAGCGAGGGCGAGGTGCAGCTCGCTCCGGGCGACGGCAAGGTTGGCGCGCTGCTGACCGGCGATCCGCGCGTGGCTGGCGTCGCCTTCACCGGCTCGACCGAAACCGCGCAGGCGATCAACCGTGCGCTCGCTGCCCGCAATGGTCCGCTGGCCACCTTGGTCGCCGAAACCGGCGGGCAGAACGCGATGATCGTCGATAGCTCGGCGCTGCCCGAACAGGTCACCCGCGATGTCGTAGCGAGCGCCTTCCAGAGCGCGGGGCAACGCTGCTCGGCGCTGCGGGTGCTCTACCTGCAAGACGATGTCGCGGACGCGATGATCGAGATGATCAAGGGCGCTTTCGCGGCGCTGGTGATCGGCAGCCCCGAGGATCTTGCCACCGATGTCGGCCCGGTGATCGACGCCGAGGCCAAGACCAAGCTTGAGGCGCACGTGGCGGCGATGAAAGCGGCGGGGCAGAGGGTCTGGCAGCGCGAACTGCCTGAAACGTGCAAGGCCGGGCATTTCGTCGCCCCCGCGATCATCGAAATCGGCTCGATCCGCGAACTGGCGAACGAGAACTTCGGACCGATCCTGCATGTCGCGCGGTTCAAGGGCGAAGAGCTGGAACAGGTGGTGGCCGATATCAACCAGACCGGCTTTGGCCTGACGCTGGGCCTGCACAGCCGCATCGACGCGACCCGCAAGCTGGTCGAGGCCAAAGCCCGGGTCGGCAACTTCTACGTCAACCGCAACCAGATCGGCGCGGTGGTGGGCAGCCAGCCGTTTGGCGGCGAAGGTCTGTCGGGCACCGGGCCCAAGGCCGGCGGCCCGCACTACCTGGCGCGCTTCGCGACCGAACGGGTGACCTGCATCGATACCACCGCGGCGGGGGGCAATGCTTCGCTGATGGCGGGCTAATCGAGTTCCTTCCCATTTTCACGTAGTGCAAATGGGGAGGTGGCATTCGCGCAGCGAATGACGGAGGGGTATCGACCCTTGCGCCATTACCCCTCCGTCAGCCGCTTGTCGCGGCTGCCACCTCCCCAAATGTGCTTCGCAAATTTGGGAAGGATCGTTAGGCTGATCTCAAATGGGAGGATCAGTTCAATGAAAAAATGGGTACTGGCTTTGGGCGCAGGCGCAGTCGCGCTGGTTGGAACCGTTGCGGCGCGCACGGCGATGTTCAAGCCCGATGCCGTGGGTGACGGCAGCGGGATTACTGTGGCCCAGGCCCCGGCCGTTGATGTTCAGGCCGCTGGCCAGCACCTCAGTCAGGCGGTCCAGATCCAGACCATCAGCCACCAGAACCCGGCCGAGAACCAGGTGGGCGAATGGGACAAGCTCCATTCGTGGTTGGCCAGCACCTATCCCAAGGCCCACGCGGCGATGCAGAAGGAACTGCTGGGCAAGACGCTGGTCTATACCTGGCCCGGCAGCGATCCGGCCGCGCAGCCGATCATCGTCATGGCCCACCAGGACGTGGTGCCGGTGACGCCGGGAACCGAGAAAGACTGGAAGCACGCACCCTTTGCCGGAACGATTGTCGATGGCGAAGTCTGGGGCCGGGGCACGATCGACGACAAGGGCTCGCTGGTCGCCTTGTTCGAAGCCATGGAAGCGCTCGCCGGACAGGGCTTCAAGCCCAAGCGGACGGTGATCCTGGTCTCGGGCCATGACGAGGAAGCGGGCGGCAGCGGGGCCATGGCGGCCGCCAAGCTGCTGGCATCACGCAAGGTCAAGGCGCTGTTCACGATCGATGAGGGCGGGATCATCAGCACCGACACGCCGATGATAAATGGCCCGGCGGCACTGATCGGGATTGCCGAAAAGGGTTACATGACGCTGCGGGTAACCGCCAATGCCCCGGGCGGGCACAGCTCTGCCCCGCCGCTGCCGAACGAGATCGGCACGGTCAATCTGGCCAAGGCGGTGCTGGCGATCAACGCCAAGCAGTTCCCGATGGAACTGCGCGGACCCGCCGAAGGGATGGTCTCGGTCCTGGCCGCCAAGGCTGGCGGGGCGAGCAAGGTGGCGGTGGCCAATCGCTGGCTGCTGGGCGGTGTGGTGATGTCGAAGATGGCCGAAAGCCCGGCTTCGGCAGCGATGCTCCACACCACCATTGCGCCGACCATGCTGACCGGCAGCCCCAAGGAAAACGTCCTGCCGCAAAGCGCCGAGGCGCTGGTCAACTACCGGATCGCGCCGTGGAACACCTCCAAGGAAGTGCTCGAGCGCGCCCGCGAGGCGACCAAGGCACTGCCGGTGACGGTCGAATTCACCGAACGCGCGCCGCGCGAACCCAGCCCGGTTTCCTCCACCAGCTCGCCCGGCTGGAACCTGATCGCGGCCAGCGCCAGGGCCGGTCAGCCCAATCTGGTGATCGCGCCCTATCTGGTGGTCGGCGGCACCGACAGCCGCTCGATGGCGCCGGTATCGGACGACGTCTATCGCTTCATGCCGATCAGTCTGGCGGGCGGCGACATCAAGATGCTGCACGGGACCAACGAACATGTGTCGCTGGTGAACCTCGAAAGCATGATCAAGTTCTACGCCAGGCTGATCGCGACTGCGGCGGGGTGATCTGGCGAGCCAGGCCACTCACCAAAAAGACCCGTCATGCTGAACTTGTTTCAGCATCCATTTCGCCTTCGGCTCGAAGGTCGCGTCAATGGAATTGCGATGCAGTCAGCTCGCTCGACAGAGCACCGGTTTAAACCGAGAAATGGACCCTGAAACAAGTTCAGGGTGACGAATTGGGAAGAGGTGGTGCGCTGGGCCGTCAATAGCCCTTGCCTCGCTTAATCGCCCGGTTAAGCTGCGCGGCGGGAGACGCCAATGACCGAAGCCGAAATGCAGCACCTGCTCGCACGGGTCCTCGAAACCCGCGAGCTGTTCACCTTTGACCAGTTCATCCGCCACTGGGCCGACACTACGCCAGGCCGGGCGGCAATCGATTCGGACGATCTGCAGCTGACCTATGCCGGGCTGGAAGAGGCCAGCGCGCGGGTTGCCTCGGCCTTCGCTGCGCTGGGGCTGAACAAGGGCGACCGGGTGGCCTGGTTCGGCAAGAACGCCGGCACTTACTTTACGCTGTTCTATGGCGCGGCGCGTGCGGGCATCGTGATGGTCCCGGTCGGCTGGCGGCTGGCCGAGGTTGAGGCCGCCTATATTATCGACAATGCCGAGGCGAAGCTGCTGCTGCTGGGCGACGGGTTCGAGGCCTGCAAGGACACGCTGGGCCAGCGCCCCGGCCTGCTGGGCTGCTACACCGCCGCCGAAGCCCGCGCCGAATTGCTGGGCGCGCCGCGCGGCAGCTTTGAACCGTCGGGTCAGGACGATGCCGTGCTGCAACTCTACACCAGCGGCACCACCGGCAATCCCAAAGGCGCAGTGCTGTCCAACCGCAACCTGTTCGGCCTGCGCAAGGCCGCCTTCGACAATCCCCAGCCCTACAGCCTGTGGGCCGAGGACGAGGCGGTGCTGGTGGCCATGCCCTGTGCGCATATCGGCGGCACCGGGCTTGGCATCATGGCGCTGAGCGCGGGCCTGCCGGCGGTGATCCTGGGCGAATTCGATCCACCACGCGTGTTCGACGCGGTGGTCAATCGCGGGGTGACGCGGTTCTTCATCGTGCCCGCCGCCTTGCAGATGTTGCTCAACCATCCCGACTGCGCCGGCACCGATTTCAGCCGCCTCAAATACATCCTTTACGGCGCCGCGCCGATCCCGCTGGAACTGCTGCGCCAATGCATCGCGATGTTCGGCGCGAGCTTCATCCAGGCTTACGGCATGACCGAGACCACCGGGACGGTCTGCATGCTGCCGCCCGAGGACCATTCGGTCGAGGGCAACGAGCGGATGCGCTCGGCCGGAAAGCCGCTGCCGGGCGTCGAAATGGAAGCCCGCAGCAAAGACGGAACCGCCCTGCCCCCGCGCGAGATTGGCGAGCTTTACTCCCGCTCCTCCAACAACATGCTGGGCTATTGGAAACTGCCCGAAGCCACCGCCTCGACCATGAGTTCCGATGGCTGGATCGCCACCGGCGATGTCGGCTATCTCGACGAAGACGGCTATGTCTTCATCTACGACCGGGCCAAGGACATGATCATTTCGGGCGGGGAGAATGTCTATCCGGCCGAGGTTGAAAGCGGGATCTATGGTCATCCGCAGGTGCTCGAAGTGGCGGTGATCGGGGTACCCGATGACAAATGGGGCGAAGCGGTGAAGGCGGTCTGCGTGCCCAAACCGGGGCAGGACATCGACGCGGAATCCGTGATAGCCTGGGCGCGCGAACGGCTGGCCAGCTACAAGGTACCCAAGACGATCGACGTGATCCCCGCCCTGCCCCGCAATGCCAGCGGCAAGATCCTGCGCCGCGAACTGCGCGAGCCTTACTGGGCCGGGCGCGAGCGGCAGGTGAATTAGGTTCTCATGACTCACCCGAAGGACCAAAGAACCAAAGATGTTGTTCCTGGACCGAAGGTCCTTCATCTGCGGCAATGACGCGTCATCCGATACCGCCGCGCGTCGAGCGCGGCTTCGCCGCAGGCGCGGCATCTTTGGTGCTTCGGGTGAATCTGCACTTGGAAACGAATGGAGACAGAAACCATGTCCGAACCCCTTCCCGGCGCGCAGGCGCATATCGAAGCCGCGCTCAAGCTGTGCAGCACAATCGACGACTTGCCCGCCGACACGCCGCTGATCCCGATCGCCAAGGTCGGCGTGATCGGTGCCGGCACGATGGGCGGGGGGATCACGATGAACTTCCTCTCGGCCGGGATCCCGGTCACCATTGTCGAGCAGGAACAGGCCGCGCTGGATCGCGGGGTTGGGGTTATGGGCAAGAATTACGAAGCCAGCGTCAAGCGCGGGCGGATCGAGGCGGCCGATGCCGAAGCAGCGATGGCGCGGCTGACCCCCAGCCTCAGCTTCGATGACCTGGCCGACTGCGACCTGGTGATCGAAGCCGTATATGAATCGATGGAGGTGAAGAAGGACGTCTTCGGCCGGCTCGATCGCATAGTGAAGCCCGGCGCAATCCTGGCCAGCAACACCAGCTACCTCGACGTCGATGAGATTGCAGCCGCGACAAAGCGCCCCGAGGCGGTGCTGGGCATGCACTTCTTCTCGCCCGCCAACATCATGAAATTGCTGGAAGTTGTGCGCGGTGCCAAGACCGGGGCAAGCCAGCTGGCGACGGTGATGCAGCTCGCCGGAATGATCCGCAAGGTTCCGGTGGTTTCGGGCGTATGCCACGGCTTCATCGGCAACCGGATGCTGTCCAAGCGCCAGGAGCAGGCCAATGCCCTCTTGATGGAAGGCGCGGCCTATTACGATATCGACCAGGTGCTGCTCGATTTCGGCTTCCCGATGGGTCCGTTTCAGATGGGCGACCTGGCCGGCCTCGACATCGGCTGGCACCGCGATCCTTCGAAGGTCACCACCATCCGCGAGGCTCTGTGCGCCAAGGGTCGCTGGGGCCAGAAGACCGGCAAGGGCTTTTACGACTACGATGCCGAACGCAAGCGCACGCCCTCGGACGAGGTCAAGGCGATCATCGCCGAGTTTGCTGCCAAGAGCGGCGTCACCCAGCGCGTGGTGGACAAGCAGGAGATCTTCGAACGCCTGCTCTATCCGATGGTGTCGGAAGGGGCGCTGATCCTGGAGGAAGGCATCGCCCAGCGCGCCAGTGACATCGATCTGGTCTGGCTCAACGGCTATGGCTGGCCGGCCTGGACCGGCGGGATCATGTACTGGGCCGACCACGAAGGGCTGGGCAAGATCGCCGACGGCCTCAAGCGCCACAACCTGCCGGTCGCCCCCCTGCTCGCGAAACTGGCCGGCGAGGGCGGGAAGTTCAGCGCATGACTTCGGCCGCAGCGCTGCTGGCCTTCACCGCCACCGCCGCGCTGCTGACTGTCACGCCGGGACTCGATACCGCGCTGGTGCTGCGCACCGCCGCTGCCGAAGGGCCGCGCCGGGCAATGCTGGCGGCCTTGGGGATCGCACTGGGCTGCCTGGGCTGGGGGCTGCTGGTGGGTGCAGGCTTGGGCGCATTGCTGGCCGCATCGCAGCTGGCCTATGAGGTCTTGCGCTGGGCGGGCGCGCTTTACCTGTTCTACCTCGGCCTCAAGCTGATCCGCGCCCCGCGCCAGGCGCTCGACCTGCCGGAGAGTGAAGCCGGAATCCCGGCCCAGCCCAACTGGCTGCTGCGCGGGTTCCTGACCAACATGCTCAACCCCAAGGTTGGCGTGTTCTACGTCTCGTTCCTGCCGCAGTTCATCCCCTCAGGCGCAAGCGTGCTCGGCTGGTCTGTGCTGCTGGCGAGCGTGCACAACGTGCTGGGCCTGATCTGGTTCGCCGCGCTGGTCGCCGCGACGCAGCCCCTGCTGGGGGCACTGCGCCGTCCGGGGGTGATGCGCTGGCTCGACCGGCTGACTGGTGGCCTGTTCGTGGCCTTCGGATTGAAACTGGCGCTGGAGACGCGCGGTTAGCGACCGCGCGGGATGCACTGTTCGCGCGGCAGGCCGGGGAAAGTATCGCAGTTGTAGAGCACGATCTCGGCGCCCGCAGGATCGCGCGAATAGCTGAACTGCAATGTGTCGCGCGCGCCGCGCGGCAGCGGGAAGCTGGCGGGGACCTGGTCGCGGCTGAGCCAGCCCATGACCCGGCAAGTGCCTTGCCCAGTGCACAGGCTTTTGGCCGTGGTCAGCGCAGCCTGCGGGCCGGCACCGGTCGCCAGAACGATGAAATTGGCTTTGCCCGAAGGCAGCCGCATCACCACTTCGCCGCTGGAAACCTTGGGCGTGTCGAGCGGCAGCGGGGCGATCGCCACCGAGGCGTCGAGATCGTAGATGTCGGGCAGCCCGCTCATTTCCGGCATCGGCGCGGGGCCTGCGGTGAGCGCTGCGAACGAAGGCTCGCCGCCGCGATAGGCGGTCCAGCTTTTGGCGGTGCCCCAGCGGCCGGGCCAGCGGAAGAACAGATGGGTTTCGACCTGAGTGAGTTTTTCGAGCTTCGGGCTCCACGAGGGATAGACCCAGTCGGTGTGGTAATGCGTGGCCTGTCCGACCTGCGCGAAGACTGACCCTGCCAGCATCTGGTCGGCGCGCGAACGGGCTGCGGCCCAGGCTTCCTCGCCATAACGCCGCGCGAGCGAGCCATCGCATGTGAAGGTGAACTGGCAGCCGGTGGCGCGCTGCGATCCTTCGAACACCACTCCGCAGACAGTCTTGGCAAAGGCGGGATGGCGGGTGCGGTTGAGGATCACCTGGATCACCGATCGCTGGCCAATGTCGCTGGGCCCAGCCTCAGCCATGGCAGCGAGCGCCAGGCATTCGCCGGCATTGGCGAAATCGGCCGCTGATCCGCTGAAACGGAACGGCGGCGCCGGGTCGATCGGGCCGGTGACGAAAGGATTGCGGGCATTGGAGGCGCGCGCGGCGTCCATTGCACCCAGCGAAAGCGAACCCATCGGCGGTTCAAGCCCGACTACCGGCGCTTCGGCGGCATTGCCGGGCAGCGCGGCCAGTTCGGCGGCCTGGGCTGCCTCGGCTGCACCAGGCGGTGCCTGCATGGTCTGGCTGAAGTAAACCATCAGCATGATCGGCAGCAGCGCCATCAGCGCTACGATCATCCTGCGGTTCAGCACGTCGTCCATGACCGTCCTCTAGCTGTAAGCCCGAAAACAAAAAACCCCGCCGGAGCGGGGTTTGGTGTTGGTTGCGGGGGTAGGATTTGAACCTACGACCTTCAGGTTATGAGCCTGACGAGCTACCGGGCTGCTCCACCCCGCGTCACCATCTCGCCCAAATAGGGCGAATTTGTCCGGACGCAAGGTCCGAAAACACGAAAAGGGCCTTCAAGGGCCCTTTAGGTGCAGGGCATGCTCCCCGTTAGGGGAGGCCCCGACATGTGAATGGGTTCTATAACCTGTACCCGCCGGCTTTAATGCCTGGCGACGTCCTACTCTTCCAACGCTTGAGCGGTAGTACCATCGGCGCTGTCAGGTTTCACGGCCGAGTTCGAGATGGGATCGGGTGGGGCACTGACGCTATGGCCACCAAGCAATAAAGCAGGCGGATACGGGTTTTAATCGATGCACTTTAGTGCGTTATTAAGGCGCGATCTGGCTGAAAATCGTCAGCATCGATGGCAGCAAAGCTGTCATTGATGGTGGGACTCTCAAGCATGATCAGAGTTATTAGGACTGGTTAGCTCCACACGTTACCGCGCTTCCACATCCAGCCTATCAACGTGATGGTCTATCACGACTCGAAGATACCTTATCTTGAGGGAGGCTTCCCGCTTAGATGCTTTCAGCGGTTATCCCGTCCATGCATAGCTACCCTGCTGCGCTCCTGGCGGAACGACAGGTACACCAGAGGCATGTTCACCCCGGTCCTCTCGTACTAGGGGCAACTCCTCTCAAGTATCGACGCCCACGGCAGATAGGGACCAAACTGTCTCGCGACGTTCTGAACCCAGCTCACGTACCACTTTAATTGGCGAACAGCCAAACCCTTGGGACCTGCTCCAGCCCCAGGATGTGATGAGCCGACATCGAGGTGCCAAACGATTCCGTCGATATGAGCTCTTGGGAATCATCAGCCTGTTATCCCCGGCGTACCTTTTATCCGTTGAGCGATGGCCCTTCCACGAGGGACCACCGGATCACTATGACCGACTTTCGTCTCTGCTCGACTCGTCAGTCTCGCAGTCAGGCAGGCTTATGCCATTGCACTCTCGCAGACGGTTTCCAACCGTCCTGAGCCTACCATCGCGCGCCTCC
>Ga0207952_1000142_pt1:30000-71932 | contig 71932 bp, 63 predicted proteins | sample SubbioR12Aug_8Ca_FD_184831 | JGI IMG/M metagenome (GOLD analysis project Ga0207952, IMG submission 184831) | Serpentinite rock and fluid subsurface biosphere microbial communities from McLaughlin Reserve, California, USA - CR12Aug_8Ca (SPAdes) | ecosystem: Environmental > Terrestrial...
GAGATCATCCGGCGCCACGCTGCGGTCGATCCGCGCATCAAGGTGATCGCGCGCGCGAATCGCGGGCTGGTCGCGAGCCTCAACCAGCTGCTGGCCGAAGCCCGCGCACCGCTGGTCGCGCGGATGGACGCGGATGACATCTGCGCGCCAACGCGGTTCGAACGCCAGATCGCTTTCCTGGCGGCCCGTCCCGACCACGGGGTGATCGGCAGCCTGTCCTACGATATCGACGAGAACGGCGAATTCTTCCCGCTCCATACCGGTGAGCATCCGCTGACCCACGAACAGTTCCTGCAGCATATCGCGGTCAACGGCCCGCTGCTCGCCCACCCGACCGTAATGTACCGCCGCGACGTGGTGCTGGCGGCCGGCGGCTATCACGCCGCGTTCCGCCACTGCGAGGACTATGACCTGTGGCTGCGGCTGGCGCACCGCACCAAGATCGCCAACCTGCCCGAGCGCCTGCTGCGTTATCGCCACTATGCCGGGCAGGTTTCGAACCGCCATGCGCTGGAGCAGCAGATCGGCGTCGCGGTCTCGCGCCTCGCCTATCAGGAACGCCAGGCCGGACGGCCTGATCCGACCGAGCATCTGGATGCCCTGCCCCCGATCGAGCAGTTCGACGCGCTGTTCCACCGCAAAGGCGCGGCCAGCGAAGTGCGCGCGCATGTCGCCCGGGCGCTGCTCTATTCGCGCAGCGAGATGGCCGGGCAAGGCTTTGAGCTGCTGCTCGAACATGTCGAGGAAGGTGGGCGCGGAGCCGAGCTGTGGCGCACTGCTGCCCGGCTGGTGCGCTTTGGCGAGCCGGTCCGCGCGCTGAAACTGATCGCTGCGCTCGCCCGATGAGCGTGCGCCGCGCCGCCTTGTGGTCATTGCTGGGGCAATATTCCAGCTTCGCGATCCAATTTGCGACCAGCGTGGTGATCTCACGCCTGTTCCTGCTCCCGGCCGATGTCGGGCTGTTCTCGATCGCGCTGGCCGCCGCGATGATGGTCTCGATCTTCCAGGACATGGGGATCAGCCGCTTTGTGACCGGCCAGCCCGAAATGCGCGAGGAATATGTCCGCGACTATGCTGCGGTGGCGACCGGGATCGGTTGGCTGGTCGCGATCGGCGTAACGCTGGCCGCCTGGCCGCTGGCGCAGTTCTATGACCAGCCAGGGCTGATGAACCTGATGCTGATCATCGCGGCGAGCTATTTCGTGATGCCGCTGGCAATTGTCCCGGCTGCGCTATTGCTGCGTGCACTCGATCTGCGCGCCTTGTTCTTTGCCAATGCCGGGTCGGCGCTGGCGGGAGCCGTGGTCTCGATCAGTACCGCAGCGGCGGGCGCAGGCCCGGCCTCGCTGGCCTGGGGCATGCTGGCGACCGCCTTGGTCCGGCTGGGGGTAGTGCAGATCATGCGCCCGGTCTGGCCGCGACGTCCGCGCGACAAAGACGTCGTGCGCCCGATGCTGGGCTTTGGCGGTTCGTCTTTCGTGCTCAGCTTGTCGGGCGCGCTGGGAATGCGCAGTCAGGACCTGATCGTCGGGCGCTTGCTGGGCCTGACCGCCACCGGGCTGTTCACCCGCGCCACCGCGCTGGCCGGGCAGATGTCAATGCTGGTGGTCGGCACGATCAACGGCGTGTTCTATCCTGCCTTTGCCAAGAAGCGCGACGCGGGCGAGCCGCTGGTTGAACCCTATCTGCACCTGGTGGCCTGCAACACCGGCCTGCAATGGGCGGCAGCCCTAGGCCTGGCGCTGGCGGCGGAACCGGTGGTCCACTTGCTCTATGGACCCAACTGGGCCGAGGTTGCGCCCTTGCTGCGCTGGACTGCGCTGGCCGAAATCTTCTTCGTGGCGATCCCGCTGCAGATGGACATCCCGATCCTGCTGGGCCGGATCAAGACGCTGATCTGGGTCAATATGGGCGATACCTTGCTGACCCTGGTGCTGCTGGCGACATTCGCCATGTGGGGGCTGGAGGCCGCCGCGCTTAGCCGGATTGCGATCGGCGCGGTGTGGTTTGCGATCTATATCAGCTTCATCAAGCGGCTGCTGAACCTTCCGCTTGGCCCGCTGGCGACGATCTATGCCAAGAGTGCGCTGTGTGCGGTGGCGGCAGGTACCCCCTTGGCGCTGGCGACCTGGCTGGGCTGGGGCGGCGCGGAGATGGGCTTTTTGAAACTGCTGGGGTTGAGCCTGGCGGGCGTCGCCTGCTGGCTGGTCATGCTGCCCCTGGTGCGGCATCCGGCCTGGCAGGAGTTCCGCATGGCCGCCGCGCGGGTTCCGGTGTTGCGGGGAATGCTTGCCTAGAACCCCTTCAATTTGACCGCCTCCGAACCGTTCGCCCCGAGCGAAGTCGAGGGGTCGCGTTCAAAGTTGTCCCTCGACTTCGCTCGGGACGAACGGTTATGGGTCAGTGCTGCAGCTCGGCAATCGCCTGGCGCGTGGCCTTCAGGTACATGCCGCGATCGTAACGACAGGTGCCGAGGAAATGGACCAGCGAGGCTTGCCCCAGGTCCGGCTCGCGCCAGTAATTCATGTAGCGATCATAGGGCAGCAACAGCGGCTCACCCTCGTTCGAGACGATCACGTTGGACATTACTTGCTCGCTGCCCCACTCGGCCCACTTGGCATCACCAAGGAGCGCCCTCGCCTCGCGGCTGAACATGTCGGCGGCCTTGCGATCAAGTCCGCCCGCAGCGAACCCGGCAAAGCCCGCGCAGCCGCGGACATAGTGGACCGGCTTCGGCAGTCCGGCATCGATCCGGTCCATCGCCGCTTCGATCCGGGCCTGGACGTGGGCGTCCTGGGGCACTTCCGCCAGGTCGCGGCCAAACACCCTGGCCTGCTGCCACTGTGAAGTGGCATCACCCTTCAGCGTGAAATTGCGCCCTGCCGCAATGGCGTCTGCCACTTCGGGCACCGGGCCCAGGGTGACCGTGTCCGAATCGAGCTGGATCACATAGTCACTTGTCCTGAGTTGAAGCAGCGTCAGCAGCCGTTCCCAGCAGCCGCCCTTGGGACAGTCGCCCAGGTCAACATCGGCGATCGAGAAGATCTGCGGGCTGTCGAGGTGATGCGCCAGCACGGCCTTGTCCTCGGCTGTCAGCGTCCCATCGTCGAGCACCGCAAAGCGTCCCCGCCCCAGCTGCACGTGGAACGACTTGGCCGAAACCAGATAGGGATAGAGCACCCGGGTGCCGATCATCGAGAAGATCACCAGGCCATCATCGGCCGCACGCAGCGGCGGCGTGGCCAGCACGGCCCGCGCGGCGCGGTTGAATTGCCATTCACGCAGCTTGCGCAAGGCCCTTTGCGGCAGAGATTCCATCATTCGCGCATAGCAAACGCGCGTTAAGCAAAGGCAAATGCGGCATTCGACAGACTGCATGGCGCGCGCGCTCAAGAGGTGGTAAAGTTGCGACTGAGAGGAATTCGCAAATGCCGCTGCACCCGCTCCTCGCCCCGTTGCTGCCGCTCGCCGCCGCACTGCCGGTCATGACCAGCCAGCAGGCCGCGACCCCGGCCAGCGAAGTCGATGTGGTGATGGTCACCAACGACCGGCACGAGCGGATGACCGTGCCGGTGCGGATCGGTGCCAATGGGCCCTACGATTTCCTGATCGACACCGGATCGCAGAATACCGTGCTCAGCACGGGCCTGGCGGGCAAACTGGCGCTCAAATCCGATCGCCGGGTCAAGCTGATCGGCGTAGCTGGCACCAGTGAGGTCGATACCGTGATCCTCGACGAAGTGGTGCTGGGGCGGCGCAGTTTTTTCAGCCTGCTGGCCCCGCTGCTGCCCGAAACCCATATCGGCGCGCAAGGGATCCTGGGGCTCGACAGCTTGCAAGGCCAGCGAGTCCAGATCGACTTTCGCAAAGGCACCATGGCGGTTGACGATGCCAAGGCGCTGGGCGGCAACAAGGGCTATGACATCGTCGTCACCGCGCGGCGGCGTTCGGGCCAGCTGATCATGGCCGATGCCGAGATTGACGGGATCAAGGTCAACGTGGTGATCGATACCGGGGCCGAATATTCGATCGGCAACCGGGTACTGCAAAAGGCCCTGGCCAAGCGCAGCCGGGGTGGTCAGATGGTGCTGAAAAGCGTCACCGGCCAGACGATCGTTGCCGATCTTGGGGTCGCCAGCAATCTCCAGATCGAGCAGATGAATTTCGGCAACGTGGTAATCGCCTATGCCGATGCCCCGCCGTTCAAGACGCTGGGGCTGGATGCCAAGCCGGCGCTGTTCCTGGGCATGCGCGACATGCGCGCGCTGGACCGGATCGCGATCGATTTTTCGACCCGGCGGATCTATTTCGACCTGCCGCGGGACGCCTACCGCAACTGATCGGGCTGGCAATTGCCGGTATCGGGCCTAAATGACCGCAATGCCGCCAGAAGCCCCTCCCCTCGATCAGCCCCCTTCGCAAGGCGAAGGCTGGGCCACACTCAAGCGGTTCCTGCCCTATCTGTGGCCGCGCGGAGCGGCGGGGCTGCGCGCGCGGATCGTGCTGGCGCTGGGGCTGGTGGTCGTCTCCAAGCTGGTCCAGCTGTCGATGGCCTGGGTCTATGGCCGCGCGATCGACCGGATGGTGCCGGGGATGGAAAGCGCGGTCGGCCTCGCGGTGGCCTTGGTGGTGGCCTATGCGGCGGCACGGTTCGGCGGCGTCTTGTTCGACAATTTGCGCAATGTGGTGTTCGAACGGGTCGGCCAGGACGCGACCCGGCGACTGGCCGAGAATGTTTTCGCCCACCTCCACTCGCTGTCGCTGCGCTTCCACCTCAACCGCCGCACCGGGGCAGTGACCAAGGTGATCGAACGCGGGACCAAGAGCATCGACGTGATGCTCTATTTCATGCTGTTCAATATTGCCCCCACCTTGCTCGAGCTGACGCTGGTTTCGATCTATTTCCAGATCGCGTTTGGCTGGGGCATGGTTGTCGCGACCTGGGTAATGGTGGTGGCCTATATCCTGTTCACTGCCAAAGTGACCAATTGGCGCAATGCCCTGCGCGAGCGGATGAACGATCTCGACACGCAGACCGTCGCCAAGTCGGTCGATAGCCTGCTCAATTACGAGACGGTCAAATACTTCAACGCCGAACGCCGCGAGGCCGATCGCTATAACAAGGTGATCAGCCAATATGCCGATGCTGCGGTCAAATCGGAAAATTCGCTGGCGCTGCTCAATATCGGCCAGTCGCTGATCACCAACCTGATGATGGCGGGCGCGATGGGCTATGTCGTCTGGGGCTGGTCGCAGGGCCAGTTCTCGACCGGCGACGTGGTGACGATCAACACGCTGCTGGCGCAGCTGTTCCGCCCGCTCGACATGCTCGGCATGGTCTATCGCACGATCCGCCAGGGGATCACCGATATGGCCGCGATGTTCAGCCTGCTCGACGAGCACCAGGAAATTGCCGACGCGCCCGGTGCCCCCGCGCTGGTGGTCAGCCGCCCGACCTTGGCCTTCGACAACGTGGTCTTCGGTTACGAGGGCGACCGCACGATCCTGAGGGGCCTGAGCTTCGAAGTGCCGGCTGGCTGGCAAGTCGCGCTGGTCGGTCCATCGGGCGCGGGCAAGAGCACGATCGCGCGGCTGCTGTTCCGGTTCTATGATCCGTGGTCGGGCAAGATCCTGATCGACGGGCAGGATATCCGTGAAGTGACGCAATCGTCGCTGCGCGCGGCAATCGGGATCGTGCCGCAGGATACCGTGCTGTTCAACGACACCATCGGCTACAACATCGCCTATGGCCGCGACGGCGCAGACCGGGCAGTGATGGAACAAGCCGCACGCGATGCCGCGCTGATGGACTTGATCGGGCGGATGCCGCAGGGCTTCGATACCGAAGTGGGTGAGCGCGGGCTGAAGCTGTCGGGCGGCGAAAAGCAGCGCGTGGCGATTGCCCGCACGCTGGTCAAGAACCCGCCGATCCTGCTGCTCGACGAGGCGACCAGCGCGCTTGATACCCGCACCGAACAGGAAATCCTGACCACCCTGCACGCCGTGGCCGAAGGCCGCACCTCGCTGTCGATCGCGCACCGGCTTTCAACCGTGGCCGATGCCGACCGGATCCTGGTGCTCAGCGACGGCAAGCTGGCCGAACAGGGCACCCACGCCCAGCTGCTCAAAAAGCGCGAGCTCTATGCCGAAATGTGGGCGCGCCAGGCCGAAGCGATCGAGGAAGCCGCGGAGGCAGCGGAGTAGCTACTTCACCGCATCCGCCTCACCCCAGACCACCGCCTGAGCCACCTTCATGCACAAATGCCCCTCATCCCATGACATGCTGGGCGAACCATAGAGCCGCCAGCCTTGCTCCAAGGCCTCGGACACCCGCTCGCAAAAGGCGCGGTCGTCCTTGCCGGTGAGCAGGCGGTAGATCGGTTTGCCTTCGGGGGTCTGCATGGTCATTTGGCTCCAAGCGTTGGGCTGGACAGATCCAGATCGCTGGCCTTGATCACCACCAAGTCGGGGCGCAGTGCCCGAAGCGCGTCGAGGAACTTGGCGGCATCGCCGACAATTACCAGGGTAGCCGAGCCCGGCTGGACATAGCGCGCCGCCGCCGCATTGACCGCTGCGGGGGTGACGGCGCTGAGCCGGTCGGCATAGGCGAAAGCCTCGGCCGGGGGGATGCCCTGCTGGATCAGCGTGGCCATCAGGTTGGAAAAGCCGGTGCTGGTCTCCAGCGAGCGCTGAACCCCGCCGCCAAGGAACAGACGGCGCTTTTGCAAGGCCTCTTCGCTGACTGGTTCGGTCCCCAGCCGCGCGAACTGTTCCAGGATCACTTTGGCGACTTCGGCGGCGCTTTCGTTCTTGGTCTGGGCCGAAGCAACCAACAGGCCTGCTTCAGAGCGGACCGCAAAGTTGGAATAGGAGCCATAGCTGAGGCCGCGCTTGGTCCGCACTTCTTCGAACAGGCGGCCGTTGGAGCCGACCCCCAGCACCGAATTGGCGAGCTGGAGCGCATAGAAGTCCTTGTCGCCGCGCCCCACCCCGCGCACGCCAACATAGACCGCGGCCTGGCCTGCGCCGGGCAAGTCGATCACCACGGTGCGCGGAGCCGGAGCAGGCCCGGCCAGCGAGGTGACCGGCGCGGGGACCGGGGCATCGCTTTTCCAGCTGCCGAACAACTGCTCGGCCAGCGCGGTGGCGGCTGCAGGATCGATCCCGCCGCTGACCAGGATCTTTGCCGCGCCTGGATGCCAGCGCTGCTGACGCTGGGCGAGCAGATCGTCGCGCGTGATCCGGCCCAGACTGGCAATGGTGCCCTGCCCCTGCATGCCGAACGGGGCCGCGCCATAAAGCAGCGGCGGCAGAGCCATCGAGCCAAGATTGCCGGGGTCCTTCATCGCAGCCTGCAAGCCATCGATCGAACGCTTGCGCTCGCGCTCGACCGAGCTGGCCGGGTAGTTCGCGTTCTGCGCCATGTCGGCCAGGATCGCGGCGGCGGCGGGCAAGTTGGCGGTGGGGGCCGAGACCGACAGGATCGTCCCTTCAGCCGTCGCCACCGCCGAAACCTGTGCGCCCAGGCTTTCAAGGGCAGCGGCGATCTGTTCGGCGCTGCGAGTGGGCGTGCCTTCGCTGGCCAGGCTGGCGACCATTTGCGCGAGACCCGCCTTGTCGCGCGGATCGGTGGACGAACCGCCCGGGAAGATGATCGCAAAGCTGGCGACCGGAACGCTGCCGGTGCGCGCGGTGACCACGCCGATCCCGTTGCTGAGGCGGCTTTCGGAAATGCCGGGCGCAGCAATCGCGGGCCGCGCGCCGGGTGCGGGCGGAGCCTGACGGCTCGCCTCATCCTTCAGCACGCGCGGCGCGCCGGTGGCCGGGGCGACGCTGCCGAAGACCGGCATCTTGACCGGGTTGGCATAGGCGGCAGGATTGTCCGGGCCGGTGCTGTAGCGCACTTCAACCCAGCTTTGCGGGGTCAGGTACTTCTGCGCGACCCGCATCACATCGGCCGGGGTGACTTTGGCAAGCGCCGCCAGCCGCTTGTCCGCGCCGCGCGGATCGCCGGTGATCGCCAGTTCTTCGCCCAGTTCAAACGCCCGGCCCGAAGCCGTTTCGCGCGCGCGCAGCGAATCCGAAATCAGCTCGTTCCTGGCCTCGGCCAGTTCGGTCGTGCTGGGCGGAGTGTTGCGCAGCCGCTCAATCTCCGACGCCATCAGCCGCGCCACTTCGTCCTGCGACTGGCCCGCGCCGACGATCCCGCGGGCCACGGCAAAGCCGCCCTCGCGCGAGAAGCCGACCCCGGCAGTCGCGCTGGTCGATTTGCCGCTGCGCACCAGGGCCTGGTGGAACCGGCTGTTCTCACCCCGGGCAAGGATCGCCGCGAGTACCTCAAGCGCCGGGCGATCCGCCGAAAGCGCACCAGGCAGCTTCCACAAATAGGAGACCACCGGAAGCGGCACATTGGGAGCCGTGGCATCGATCCGGCGCGGCGCGGTGCGTAGCGGTTCCTTGCCCGCAACCGCCAGGCTGACCGGCTTGGCGCGGCGCGGGATTTCGCCGAACAGGCGCTGGACTAATGCCTTGAGTTGGGCCGTGTCGAAATTGCCCGAAACAATCATGGTCGCGGTATCGGGACCATAGAAGGCCTGATGGAACGCCCGTGCATCTTCCAGCTGGGCAGCATCGAGCTGTTCGATCGAGCCGATCGTCGAGCGCCGCTGCGGCAAGACATCGAAGACATTTTCCGACTGGATCAGCCGGAGCCGTCCGTATGGCGGGGCCAGTATCCCCTGGCGGTATTCCTCTTTCACGATCGAGCGTTCGCGCTCGAACACTTCCTTGTCCACCACCGGACGCGCCATCCGCTCGGCATGGGTCCACAGCAGGGTTTCAAGGTACTGCGCGGGGACGATCTCGTAATAATTGGTGCGGTCGTTGCTGGTGCTGGCATTGCGGACCCCGCCGACATCCTCGGTCAGGCGGTTGATCATGTTGTAGGGCATATTCTCGGTCTTGCGGCTGAGGATGTGTTCGAACAGGTGGGCAAAGCCGGAACGCCCCTCGGGATCGTGCTTCGATCCGACCGCGTACCAGACCGAGACCATCACATTGGCAGTGCTCTTGTCGGGGATTGCGATGACCCTGAGGCCATTGGGCAGGGTCCATTCGGTAAAGGCAATCGGCGGGGCCTTGATCGCTGGCGAGGCTGCAACCGTATCAGCCCCGGCGCGGAAATGCTGCGAGGCGGGCGCCGCCATGGTCAGCGCCAGCAGCGCGGTGCACGTGAAAAAGCCTGCACGGATCATCGGATTCTCCCCAATTTGGAGAGAGGTCTAACACCGTGTCAGGGCAGTGCAATCGGTAGTGGGGCGAAGTCGACGAATGGTTGACCGGGTCCGATTGGGGGTGGGGTTCCGCTTAGGCGCGCCAGATCCGATTGAGCCTATTCCCCCCTCCCCGGCGGGGAGGGGTTGGGGGTGGGGGCTCAACCCAAGTGAACCAAACTACCGTCGAGCCCCCATCCCAACCCTTCCCCACTGGGGAAGGGCTATTGATCTGCCAAACCCATGTAAAATCGAACCTAGTTCTGCCCAGGATAGCGGGCGAACTGCACCAGCTCATGCTGGCTTTCCATCCAGCCGATCCGTTCCGCAACCTGGATATGCGCACCCGGCGGCAGCGCCTGCGGATCGTCGAGCGTGGCCGACTGGATATCGACGATGCCGGGCAGGAACTCGGCATTGCGATAGGCAATCCCGGTGCCGCATTGGGGGCAGAAACTGCGCAGCGCCGTGCCGGACGAGTTGAAAGTGGTCAGCTCGCCCTGTTCGAGCGTGAACTCACCTTCCGCAAAGGCCGCCCAGCTGACCATCGGTGCGCCCGCGCTCTTGCGGCAATCGTTGCAATGGCACAGCGCAACGTGCTGCGGATCGCCGTCAACCGAATAGCGCACCGCGCCGCACTGACATCCGCCGCTCAGCTTCATGGTCGTTCTCCCCTCGACACGTTGGTGAGAACATTATAGGAACAATCTGCGCCCTACAAGATGTATTTCGACAGGTCGGTATCCCGCGCCAGCCCGGCCAGCCGCTGGCTGACATAGGCCTCGTCGATAGTGACACTTTCCCCGGCCCGGTCCTCGGCCTCGAAGCTCAGGTCCTCAAGCAGCTTTTCCATCACCGTCTGGAGCCGCCGCGCGCCGATGTTTTCGACTGCTTCGTTGACCTGGCAAGCGATCCGCGCGACTTCGCGCACGGCTTCGGGGGTGAAGTCCACCGTCACCTTCTCGGTCCCCAGCAAGGCCCGGTACTGTTCGACCAGGTTGGCGCGGGTTTCGGAGAGGATGCGGACGAAATCGTCTTCGCTGAGCGCTTTCAGCTCGACCCGGATCGGCAGACGGCCCTGCAGTTCGGGCAGCATGTCGCTGGGCTTGGCAACGTGGAACGCGCCGCTGGCTATGAACAGCACGTGGTCGGTCTTCATCGGGCCGTACTTGGTGGCGACCGTGGTACCTTCGATAAGGGGTAGAAGGTCCCTTTGCACCCCTTCACGTGACACTGAACCGCCGCGCACATCGCTGACCGCGATCTTGTCGATCTCGTCGATGAAGACGATCCCGTTGGTCTCGGCATTGGCCAGCGCCACGCGCGCAACATCGTCCTGGTCCATCCGCTTTTCAGCCTCTTCGTCGACCAGCTTGGTCCAGGCATCGGGCACCTTGAGCTTGCGGCGCTTGAGCTGCTGTTTGCCCATCGCCTTGCCCATCATCTCGGACAGGTTGATCATCCCGATCCCGCCGGGCATGCCGGGGATGTCCATCCCCATGCCGGGGCTGTCCTCAACCTCGATCTCGACTTCGACTTCGTCCATCGCCTTCTGGGCGATCCGCTGGCGGAAGCTTTCGCGAGTGGCTTCCGAAGCGCCATCGCCAACCAGGGCCTTGAGCAGCCGGTCCATCGCCCCCTTCTCGGCCGCCTCGCGCACCGCTTCGCGGCGGCGGTCCTTTTCGAGCCGGATTGCTTCCTCAACCAGGTCGCGGGCGATCTGTTCGACATCGCGGCCGACATAGCCGACCTCAGTAAACTTGGTCGCCTCGACCTTGACGAAGGGGGCTTCGGCCAGCTTGGCCAGCCGCCGCGAAATCTCGGTCTTGCCGCAGCCCGTCGGCCCGATCATCAGGATGTTCTTGGGCGTCACCTCGTCGCGCAATTCGGCAGAAAGCCGCTGGCGCCGCCAGCGGTTGCGCAAGGCGACGGCAACGGCACGCTTCGCCTCCTGCTGGCCGATGATGTGCTCGTCGAGCGCCTTGACGATCGCTTTGGGGGTCAGGTTCTCAATCATGGGGTTCAGATGACCTCAACCGTCACGCGGTCATTGGTGAAGACGCAGACTTCGGCCGCCACCGCCATTGCGCGGCGGGCGATCTTTTCGGGATCGTCCTCGTATTCCGTCAGCGCCTTGGCGGCGGAGAGGGCATAGTTACCGCCCGATCCGATCGCGGCGATGCCCTCTTCAGGCTCCAGCACATCGCCGTTGCCGGTCAGGATCAGCAGCACGTCCTTGTCGGCCACGATCATCAGCGCTTCAAGATTGCGCAGGTACTTGTCGGTGCGCCAGTCCTTGGCCAGCTCCACCGCCGCGCGCATCAATTGCCCGCGGTGCTGCTCAAGCTTCTTTTCAAGCCGTTCGAACAAGGTGAAGGCATCGGCGGTCGCTCCCGCAAACCCGGCAATCACCGAGCCCCCATCTCCATTATTGGCGCCCAGGCGGCGAACCTTCTTGGCGTTGGGCTTCATCACCGTGTTGCCCATGGAAACCTGGCCATCGCCGGCGATGACGGTCTTGCCGCCCTTCTTGACGCCGATGATGGTGGTGCCGTGCCACTGGATCAGACCGTGGCTGTCGTTGGAATGGTTCATAGCCGGGATATATGCGCAATCCCGCCAGGTTCAATCCTGGCTTCAGTTCGGACGGCCCGGCCCGCCGCCGCCGCCCGGACCACCGGCCGCGCCGACCTGGCCGATATTGCCGAACAGATCCTCCAGGAAGGTCCGCTGCCGGCCCAGCGTCGGCGTCTTGTCACCATCAGGATCGAGGTGGACGACCTTTTCCATACCGGTGCGCTGAATAGAGTTCACATTGCCCTTATCATCGAAGGTGATGTGGATCAGCAGGTGTTCCTTGGCCTTGGGCCGGGTGAAAGCCTTTTGCTGCGTATTGGTCGAAACGTAGAACCAGTCCTGCCGGCCGAACTGGCTGACAAAGGTGGGGCGGCCCAGCGTGCGTTCCACCGAGGTGCGGTTGTCTACGCCCGGCATGACCGAATCGAGCAGGGTGCCATCGACCAGGTACCCGCGTTTGTCCTTGATCGAGGCGCAGGCTCCCAAAGCCAGCGTGGCCACGGCGAGGCCCAGAATTCGTCCCATAACCGGCATTGTCATCGTCGCTCCGTCGGCGCGCGGGCATTGCCCGGGGCCGTGATGTGTCCTATCGCGCCACGCCTTAGGCCGCCTTGGCGCGGCGCGCAATAAGTCCGGCTTGGCTGGGCCCGGTTTAATCGCCGGTGAATGGAGATAACGATGGGTCTGTTCGACCGCCTGCTGGGCAGAAAGCCCGCCGAAGCCGATATGCGCGCCCTGTGGCACCGCGTGGTCGAGGTTGCGCGCGAGCCGCAGTGGTACGCGAAAGGCGGAATAGCCGATACGGTGCCAGGCCGGTTCGATTGCATCGTGCTGGTGCTGAGCGCGGTGCTGATCCGGCTGGAGCGTGATCCCGGCCTGCGCCACCCCGCCGCGCGGCTGACCGAACTGTTCGTCTCCGATATGGACGGCCAGCTGCGCCAGAGCGGGGTGGGCGATCTGGTGGTGGGCAAGCACATCGGCAAACTGATGGGGGCGCTGGGCGGGCGGCTCGACGTTTATCGTGCAGCGCTGGCCGAGCCCGGCGATGCCGCGCTGGGCGAAGCGATCGGGCGCAATGTCACGCTGATCGAGGGTGCCGAACCGGCGGCGATCACAGCCGAGTTCAGGCACCTCGCCGCGACGCTGGAGGCCAGCAGCGACACCGACCTGCTGGCCGGAGTAATCGAACGGTGAGCGAGTTTTCGCGGATCGTCGATGCCGCCCGCCTGCCGCTGGGCGTGCAGCTGCTGACCGCCACGGCAGAGGAATGCGCCGCGCTGGCGCAGCGGTTTGGGCTGGTGGCAGTGAACAGCCTGTCGGCACGCGTCACCATGGCGAGCGACGGCCCGGCGGTGGATGCCACCGGCACGATGGAGGCCGATGTGGTGCAAAGCTGCGCGGTTTCGGGCGAGGACTTGCCGGTGCAGATCGCCGAAGCGCTGACGCTCCGCTTCGTCCCCGCACCCGAGACCCGCGCCGCAGAAGTAGAGCTGGAAGCCGAAGACCTCGACGAGATCGAAATGGAAGCCGGCCGCTTCGATCTGGGCGAGGCGCTGGCGCAGACGCTGGCACTCGCCATCGACCCCTATCTGGAAGGTCCCGGTGCCGACGAGTTCCGCCGCAAGGCCGGGATCCTCAGCGCGGGCGAAGGCGGGGCCTTTGGCGCGCTGAAGGACTTGCTGAAGAAATGATCCTCCCCCTCGGGGGAGGGGGACCATGCGAAGCATGGTGGAGGGGTACGGGCCGGTGATCACAACCTCGCGGGCCAGCATCCTGTGCTTGCCTTCAATGTCGGGATCACTTGCGCGTACCCCTCCACCATCCCTGCGGGATGGTTCCCCTCCCCGTTCCGGGGAGGATCATCAGAACGGGATATCGTCGTCGAGATCGTCGGCAAACCCGCCGCCGCCGCCAGCACCGCCGCCCATGCCGCCGCCACCCGAACGCTGGCCGCCTCCAAAATCATCGCCGCCGCTGCGCTGACCGCCACCGTAGTTGCCGCCACCGCCACCGCCCTGGCCGCCGCCCGGTGCGCCATCGAGCATGGTCAGCACGCCGCCCATGCCGCCGACCGACACTTCGGTCGAATAGCGGTCGTTGCCCTGGGCGTCCTGCCATTTGCGGGTCCGCAGCTGGCCTTCGATATAGACCTTGCTGCCTTTGCGCAGATAGCGTTCGGCAACGCCGACCAGGCCGTCCGAATTGAGCACTACGGTGTGCCACTCGGTCCGTTCCTTGCGCTCACCGGTGTTCTTGTCTTTCCAGTTCTCGCTGGTGGCGATCCTGAGGTTGGCGATCCGTCCGCCGTTCTGGAAGCTTTTCACTTCCGGGTCGGCGCCCAGGTTGCCGATGAGAATGACCTTGTTGACGCTGCCTGCCATCGAATCGAATCCCTTTGAATTGCTTGGCGCAGGCCTAGCGCCTTGGCGGGACGAGTTCCAGATTGGCCGGGGTGGATTTTCCCACAGGCGTTGCAGTTGTTCACGCGGAGACGCGGAGGAGAAGCAGGGGCGGTTCACCCGAAGCACCCAAGATGTAGCGCCAGCGGCAAAGCCGCTTGAATCAAGATCGTCATTTTTGATGATCAGATGAGCGCCTGCGGCGCGGAGCAACATCTTGAGTGCTTCGGGTGAATCCTCCGCGTCTCCGCGTCTCCGCGTGAGAATTTGCTACCCCAGCCCCAGCCAGACCGCCGTCCAGTAGGTCAGCCCCGCAAACAGGTAGGCCAGGCCAAACAGGTAGGCGAGCATGAACAGCGGCCATTTCCAGCCGTTGGTCTCGCGCCGGGTGACGGCGATGGTGCTCATACATTGCGGCGCGAAGACGAACCAGGCGAGGAAAGCCAGTGCGGTCGGCAGGGTCCAATCGGCCTTGAGCCGCTCACCCAGTTGCTGGGCCTGGGCCTCTTCATCGCTGGCCCCGACCGCATAGGATGTGGCCAGCGAGGAGACCGCCACTTCGCGCGCGGCCATCGCCGGGATCAGCGCCAAAGCGATGTCGCGGTTGAAGCCGATCGGTTCGACGACCACCGCCAGGCCATTGGCAATCTTGCCCGCGATCGAGGCATCAATCTGGTCTTGGCCCTCCCCAGCACGCGGGAAATTGAGCAGCAGCCACAAGACCACCGTGACCATGAAGATGATCGTCCCTGCGCGGCGCAGGAAGATCCAGGCGCGCTGCCACAGGCCAATCAGGAGATCCTTGGGGTGCGGCATCTGGTACTTGGGCAGCTCCATGATGAAGCCCGAGGCCGCGCCCTTGGTCACCGAGCGGCGCAGCACCAAAGCCACCAGCATCGCCGCGACGATCCCGAAAACATAGAGCCCCAGCAGCACGAGCCCCTGCAACCCGACCGGGCCGAAGACCGCGCGGTTGGGGATGAAAGCGGCGATGATCACCGCATAGACCGGCAACCGCGCCGAACAGGTCATCAAGGGCGCGACCAGGATCGTGGTCAGCCGGTCCTTTGGATCAGTAATGCTGCGGGTCGCCATGATCCCCGGGATCGCACAGGCAAAGCTGGAGAGCAGCGGGATGAAGCTGCGCCCGGAAAGGCCGACGCCCGCCATCATCCGGTCCATCAGAAACGCCGCGCGGGCCATATAGCCCGAGGCTTCCATTGCCAGGATGAAGAAGAACAGTATCACGATCTGTGGCAGGAACACCACCACCGATCCCACGCCCGAAAGGATCCCGTCGGTCACCAGATCGCGCGGCAGGCCTTCGGGCATCAGTGCACGGGTTTGCCCGGTCAACCAGCCGATCCCGCCTTCCAGCGCATCGGCGAACGGCGTCGCCCAGCTGAACACCGCCTGGAAGACCACGAACAGCAGTGCAAACAGGATCAGCGGCCCGGCCCAGGGGTGCAGGAACAACCGGTCGAGCTTGGCATGGAGCCGGTGCTTGGCGGTTTCGGAGACGATCGCGGCCTCGGCAATGGCCTGGGCAGTGACGCGGCGTTCGGTCAAGGTGGTGTGCGGGCGGTGATGCTCGGCCGGGCGATCTTCGGCGGCGGCGATCGCGGCGGCCAATTCGCTCAGGCCCCGGCGGCGCACTGCCACTGTCGCTACCACCGGCACGCCCAGCGCTTCTTGCAGCGCCTGCGGATCGATCACCAGTCCGTCACGCTCGGCCAGATCGAGCATGTTGAGTGCGACCACCGTGGGCCGTCCCAGCGCGATCACTTCCTGCGCAAAGACCAGATGCTGTTCGAGGTTCGAGGCATCCAGCACCAGGACCAGCACTTGCGGCGCGGGCTCGCCCGGAAAGAGCCCCATGATGACCTTGCGGGTCACTTCCTCGTCGGGGCTGGTGGCATTGAGGCCATAGCTACCGGGCAGATCGGTCAGCGTGATCGTCTCGCCGCTCGGCAGCACCAGCTGCCCTGCCTTGCGCTCGACCGTAACCCCCGGATAGTTCGCGATTTTCTGGCGCGCGCCGGTCAGCGCGTTGAACAGCGCGCTCTTGCCTGCGTTGGGATTGCCGACCAGTGCTGCGCTGCGCATTACAAGGCTTCCACTTCGATTGCGCGGGCATGGGCGCGGCGTAGCGCAATGGTCATCCGCCCGATGCTGAGCGCAATCGGATCGCGCCCGCCAAACACGCCGCGATGCGCAATGCTGACCTGCGCGCCCACTTCGATCCCCAAAGCCTGCAGCCGCTGCGCTTCTTCTTCAACCAGCCGCGACCAATCAACCGCGGCGATACGTGCGCCCTGTCCAAGGGGGAGGAGATCGAGTGTCATGTCAGCTCGGCCGCTGCCATAGCTCGGACCTTATTGCAAGTCATTCGCAATAATTTGATCGAGGTCAAATCAAGGTCCTCTCCTTTTTTGCGAAGCACAAAAGGGGAGGTGGCATTTGCGCAGCAAATGACGGAGGGGTCTTCGGAGGTTGCGCCAATGCCCCTCCGTCTCGTCCTGCGGACGATCCACCTCCCCATTTGTCGCATTCGCGAAAAATGGAGAGGATCTTTAGGACCTACCGCGCCGGATACCGCAGCCGCCCCAGCAACCGCGCCGGGCTGAAATGTTCGTCCGCGGGCCTCAGCAGCCGGGCCTTGGCTTTCTCGAACTTCATGATCCCTTCGATCCGGCGGTCGAGGAAGGCCTTGGTCTCGGCATGATCTTCGCTGGTGTCACCCACATAGACCGCCAGCGTCGCGGCATAGATCGAACCCAGCGTCATGCGCTTGGTATAGTGGTTGTAGTCGCTCGCCGTGTCGCCAGCCAGCCGCCACATCGCGTCCGCACTGCGCCAGCCGAGCCTGACCGCACTCACGACGTTCTGCGGCATGGCCATGATCGCCTGGGCGCGGCGCAGCGCTTCCTTCTGGTGGGCAATCGCCTCCAGCCGGAACAGCACCAGCGTGCGGATCTTCTCGCGGATCTTGAGCGGGGCGAGCGTTTCGGCCGGGAGCGCGGCGGCCATGGCCGCATCGACGCTGGCCGCCCAGGCATCGATCATCGCCATGGCCCCGCCGCTGAAGGCATAGGCCGCGGCATCGGGATCGACACCATGCTGCTCGGCAGCGCAGCGCACTGCCTCTTCGCTCCAGCCGTCGAAAGCGGCGGCATCGGCAATCGCCGGGGCCAGCTGCAAACGCAGCGCGTCGAGGCTGTCAGCGGCCATTACTTGGGCCCGAACACTTTCACATCGGGGCCAATCTTGAGCTGCGATTTGGGCTTTGTGCTGGCTTCGATTTCCTTGAGCATGGTGTCGCTCTTGGTGTCGAGCTTGGCATAGTCGCGCGCGCTGCGGCCCGAATTGTCGGTTCGGTCGGGGTTGGCCCCGGCCTTCAGCAGGACCCGCACCATCGCCGCGTTGCGGTTGTGGACTGCGGTGATCAGCGGGGTTTCGCCGGTCGAATTGGGTTCATCAACCTTGGCCCCCTGCCCGACCAGGAATTCCACGCCCTCGAAGTAGTTGAGGTTGGCGGCGATCACCAGGGCGGTCTCACCCTTGACGTTGCGGGCGTTTACATTGGCGCCCTTGGCCACCAGGAACTGCATCCAGGTCAGGTCGCGGCGCTGGGTGACGATATGCAGCGCGCTGTCCCCCGAGGTGATATCCCGGGTGTTGATCAGGTTGGCGCCCTTTTCCTCGAGCATGTCGGTCGCCTTGGCGCCTTCCTTCTTCTTGACGGCTTCAAGGAACTTGAAGCTGTCCGAAAACTGCGCGGCGGCCGGGCCGGGCAGCGCCACGGCGGCGCCCAGCAGCGCGGCGAGCGAGAGGGACAACTTGCGAATGCGCGGCACGGACATGGATCCTCCTGTTGCGGGCTTGCGGCACACAGAATCACCGCGCGGCCCGAAAGCCTCCTTGCGCACGAAGGTTTAGCAGAGCATGAACCGCCGCGCCATGACCAAGCCAATTCGATTTTTCGCCGCCGCCGCGCTGGCCCTTGCCCTTGCCGCGTGCCAGCCTTCCGCCAGCCAGCAACAGGGGGCCATCGGGGCCAATCTGGAAGGCAGCGGGATTGGCGGGCCGTTCACTTTGGTGGACAAGGATAACAAGAGCGTCAGCTGGGACCAGTTCAAGGGCAAATACCGGATCGTCTATTTCGGCTTTACCTACTGCCCCGATGCCTGCCCGATGGATCTGGGCGTGGTGATGCAGGGCTACCTCAAATATGCCAAGGACCATCCGGAGCTGGCGCAGGATGTGCAGCCGATCTTCATCACGGTCGATCCGGCGCGCGATACCCCGGCGCGGGTGGGTGAATTCACCTCGGCCTTTTCGCCCAAATTGCTTGGCCTGACCGGCACCCAGAAGGAAGTGGACGCTGCGGTCAAGGCGTTCAAGGTGGTCGCCGGGCGCGGCAAGGATACCCCGGGTGGTTACCTGATGGACCATAGCCGCTTTGCCTATCTGATGGACCGCGATGGCAAGGCCTTGCTGGCACTGCCGGTGGACAAGGGCCCCGATGCCGTCGCGGCCGACCTTGCAGCTGCGGTGAAGTGACCAAGCTGCGTCCCCAGTTCTGGGAATTGCCGATCGAGACGCTGTCGCGCGGCGAATGGGAGGCGCTGTGCGACGGCTGCGGCCAGTGCTGCATGCACAAGGCCGAGGACGAGGACACCGGCGACATCTATCCCACCAACGTCGCCTGCAAGCTGCTCGACATCCAGTCGGGGCGCTGCGGGGATTACAAAAACCGCAAGGCGCGGGTGCCCGATTGTGTCCAGCTGACCCCCAAGCTGGCGCTGACGATCTCCTGGCTGCCCGAGAGTTGCGCCTATCGCCTGCGCGCCGATGGCCTGCCGCTGCCGGATTGGCACTATCTTCTGTCGGGCGATCCGGAGGCTGTCCACCAAGCCGGCATATCGGTTCGGGGGAAAGCGATCCCCGAACACCTTGCCGGGCCGCTCGAACAGCATGTAATCCTGCCGCCCGGGATCGAGATTGCCGATGATTGATTGGCTGCTGAAGCGCGAGAACCAGAACCCGCAGGTCGAAGTGGCCGGGCGGGTGCTGCCGGTGGTCCTGCGCCGCAATGCCCAGGCCCGGCGGATGACCATGCGGCTTGCTCCGGATGGCAGCGAAGTGCGGATCACCCTGCCGCGCTGGGGACGCAGCGCCGAGGCGCTGGAATTTGCCGAGAAGCGCAAGGGCTGGATCGCCGGGCAATTGGCCGCAGTGCCCGAGCCGGTGAGCTTCAATGCGCACAGCACCCTGCCCTATCGCGGCGATGCCTTGCCAATCCGCCACGATCCGGCGGCCACGCGGCGGGTCAAGCTGGTGGAAGGCGAAGTGCATCTGGGCGGCCCTGCCGAATCGCTCGCCCCCCGGCTCAAACGCTGGCTTGAAAATGAAGCCCGCGCGCTGCTGGAAGAGGATCTGGCCTTCTACTGCGCCCGCGCCGATCGCCCCACCCAACGCCTGATGCTCTCCAACGCCCAGCGCCGCTGGGGCAGCTGCGCGCGCGACGGGACGATCCGGATCAACTGGCGGCTGGTCATGGCGCCTGACATGGTCCGCCGTTCAGTAGTGGCGCACGAAGTGGCGCACCTGGTCCACTTCGATCACAGCCCGGCATTTCATGCGATACTGAACGAATTGTACGAGCACGATATCCGCGCGGCGAATCGCTGGCTCAAGCGCAATGGCCGCCAACTCTATGCCTTGCTTGGGTAATTTCCCGTAACCACCCGTTAACCAAAAAGGGCCGAAATTGAGGGCATGGTGCGATCACTTCGCCTTGCCTTCGTGGCCCTGTTGCTTGCCGCCCCGGCTGCGGCGCAGGACGGCTGCCGGCTGTGCTACAGCGATGTTGCAGCCAAGCCGGGTGAACGTCCGCTGGCCATCGAGATCTGGACCGACCTCAACTTTGCCAAGCTGGCCTTGACCGGGCGCAGCGGCGGCAGCGCCGAAGTGGCCGCCGGGAGCAGCGACAAGCGCACCAGCGGCGAACTGATGGACCTTGGCGGCACGCCGATCACCGGACGCGGGCGGATCACGGGGGTGCCTTTGCGCGAAGTGCGCCTTGATCTGCCCGGCCAGGTCGAGATGACTACCCCCGAAGGCGGGCGCGCGCGCCTTACCGGCTTCACCACCGACCTGCCCCAGCGTCCCACGCTGAACGCCAATGGCGAACTGGAATTCAGCTTTGGCGCGCGGCTGGTGATCGAAGGCGGGCGCGGCGGGAAATTCCGCGGGCGCATCCCGATTTCGGTCGATTACAACTGAACACTGGCGCGAGGGCCCGCAAGCGCCTATTCTTGGCCCATGCTGCGCAGAACCAACTACTGGAAAGACATCAAGCCAACCGGCGCGCTCAGCGATCTGGTCACCGTGTTCCGCCAGGCCGGATCCGCGCGCTGGACCAATGCAGTGATCGCCGGGGCGCTGACCTTCGGGGTTTTTTCGATCATGACGGCGCAAAGCTGGAAGGTAGAGCGCAAGCTGCCGACGGTCACCTACATCAACTCCTGGCCAGCCGACCGCACGGCAGAGGAAACCCGCGATTTCATCCTTCGCAACCAGAAGGAAAAGGAAGAGTATGAGGCCCGCCAGGCCGCCGCCGATGCCGAAGCGCAGCGGCTGTGGATGGCCGTGGGCAAGGCCAGCGGGATGGATGTCAAGGAAATGAAGGCCCGCGCCGATGCCGAAAAGGCCCAGGAAAAGGCCAAGGCCGAAGCCGAGGCCAAGAAGGCGCTAGAGCAGGTCAAGATTGAAAACTGAAGATGACCGGCGCTGGCTGGCCGCGGCAGCGCGGCTGGCGGGGCGCGGTGTTCCCCGGTCGCGTCCCAACCCTGCGGTTGGCGCGCTTATCGTCAGCGACGGCAAAGTGGTGGCGCGCGGCTGGACCCAGCCCGGCGGACGCCCGCATGCCGAAGCCGTGGCGCTCGCAGCGGCGGGCCAGGCGGCGCAGGGGGCCACACTCTACGTCACGCTCGAACCTTGCGCGCACCACAGCCAGCGCGGCCCGGCCTGCGCCGATCTGGTCGCCGCCAGCGGCCTCGCGCGCGTCGTGATCGGCTGCGGCGATCCCGATCCGCGCACCGCCGGACAAGGGATCGCGCGAATCCAGGCGGCAGGGATTGCTGCCGAACAAAGCGAAAGCCCTGAATGCCAGGCCAGCCTCTCTGGCTACCTGACCAGGGCTCATAAGGGACGCCCCGAAGTCACGCTCAAGCTGGCGCTGTCCGAGGATGCCCGGTTGGCCCCGCCGACCGGTGAGGGCCAGTGGCTGACCGGCGCGGTCGCCCGTGCGCATGTCCATGCCTGGCGGGCCAGGATGGACGCTATAGTGGTCGGCAGCGGCACCTTGCATGCCGACAATCCCCGGCTTGATGTCCGGCTGCCAGGGATCGCGGAGCGCAGCCCCGAACGCTGGCTCTTGACCCACGGCGCGGCCCCGCCAGGCTGGCATGCCCTGCCCTCGCCCCAGGCAATTTCCGCGATCGATGGCGCGCAATACCTGATGGTCGAAGGCGGTGCCGGGGCCGCGCAGGCGTTCCTCGCAGCCGATCTGGTCGATCGCCTGCTGCTCTACCGCGCGCACCGCGCAGTTGGCGGCGAAGCGCCCGCGCTGCCCCAGCTGACCCGCGCCGCACTGGCCTCCGATCCCCGCTGGCAGTGCATCGACACGCGCCCGCTTGGCAATGACAGCGTCGATCTATACGAGCGGGCGTGATGTTTACCGGAATTATCACCGCCGTCGGCACGATCCGCGAAACCCGCAACCAGGGCGACCTGCGCGCCGTGATCCAGTGCCCCTATGACCCGGACCAGATCGCGATCGGCGCTTCGATTGCTTGCTCGGGCGTCTGCCTGACCGTGGTCGAAAAAGGCGGGCAGGCTGGCGACGCCTGGTTCGCCGTCGATGTCTCGGGCGAAACCATCAGCAAGACCGCACAGGACCAATGGGCCGCAGGGCGCAAGCTCAACCTCGAGCAGGCGCTCAAGCTGGGCGACGAGCTGGGCGGGCATATCGTCACCGGCCACGTCGATGCCGTGGGCCGGATCACCGCCCGCGAGGAAGTGGGCGGATCGCTTCATCTGGCAGTCACCACGCCTGCCGAACTATCGGCGTTCGTGGCCCCCAAAGGCTCAATCACCGTCGATGGCGTCTCGCTGACGGTCAACGCGGTTGACGATCACGCTGACGGCACCTGCACCTTCCACCTCAACATCATCCCCCACACCGCCGAAGTCACCACGCTGGGCGCGCTGGCGGCGGGCGATGCGGTGAACCTGGAGATCGACGTGCTGGCGCGGTATCTGCAGCGGATGGAGAAGCTGCGGCGCTAGGCCATCTAGGTCCTCTCCTTTTTTGCGAAGCACAAAAGGGGAGGTGGATCGTCCGCAGGACGAGACGGAGGGGTAATGGCGCACCCTCCGAGACCCCTCCGTCAGCCCTGCGGGCTGCCACCTCCCCTTTTGTCGCCTTCGCGAAAAATGGAGAGGAACTTGGTCAGCCTTGGCTCAGCGGCCCCTTTGCAAAGCTATCACGCGTAATCTCATAGACGACATGCCGCACCGGGCCGCTGGCGGTTGCGACTACGCCGCCGTCGCGTTCGCTCAGCCGCCCGCCGATCTTTTGCATCGCCCGCCGCGAACGCAGGTTGTTCTCGCCGATGCGAAAATCGACGCGTTCCACATATTGCAATGCATGGGCCAGCATCAGCCGCTTCATCTCGCGGTTGGTCTCCCCGCCCCAATGGCTGCGGCCAAGGAAGGTCCAGCCGATCTCCACCGAGCCGCCATCGGCCGGATCGTAGGCCTGCATGCGTGACGAGCCGATAATGGCCCCGTTGGCCTTGTCGATCACCGCCAGCGCCCCGCGCTGCACCAGGGCATCGGCGAAATAGGCGCGGAACACTGGTTCCTGCCAGCGATCGTTTGCGGGATGCAATTCCCAGACCATGGGATCGCTGGCGGCGGCATAGAGCGCGTCCCAATCGTCCACGCGCAAGGGGCGCAGCAGCAGGGTGGGGCCTTCTAGGGTGGGCTGGCGGTTCATGGCGGAGCCTTAGCAAGCAAGTGCCCGCTTTCCTACATCGCCGTTTTCTGTCTTATCCTGTTTGGTGAAATTCTATCCGCCCCGCCCCGAACAGCGCCGCGCTGAGGCCCGGCGCATTCCCGATTTCCACGCCGTACCGGGGCGCGGACGCTGCGATGGCTGGACCCCGCTGCGGCAGGCCGAATTCATCGGTCATCTGGCCGCCACGCGCTCGGTGAGTGCGGCCGCCAAAGCGGTGTCGATGGCGCGTGAGAGCGCCTATCGCCTGCGCACCCGGCCGTGGTCGGAAGAATTCTGCGCGGCCTGGGATGCGGCGCTGGGCAAGGCCGCACGGCCAGAGTCACACCGGCCCGTGACTTTCCCGCGAAAGGTCACACTTGCCGAGCTGCAATGGCGCGCCGAGAGCGGGCTGTGGCGGGTCCGGCTGGTGCAGGGCCGCTATGCGGGAGTGCTGCACAAAGCTGACAATTCCGCGCTGCTCAGTCTGCTGTCACGGCTCAACTATGACGCAAAGGGAAAGGGCGCCGGTGGAGGCGGCGGATGAAAAGTCACAGTTTTGGAAAACGCGATATGCGTCCGCCGGAGCGGCCTGCTTCAGCCGCTCACCGCGGCCAGATCGGCGACGAATTTGTCGATATTGCCCGCGGTCAGCCCGGCGATGTTCACTCGGCCCGATCCAGCCATGTAGATTCCGTGATCCTCGCGCAGTTTGAGGATCTGCTCGCTGGACAGCGGCAGGACCGAGAACAGGCCGTGCTGCCCGCCCAGCGGCTTGAGATCGACGCTGCCCGCCTGCCCGGCTTCGGCGAGGCGCGCGCGGACCTGGCGCATGCGGATGCGCATGGTGTCAAGTTCGTCGAGCCACATTGCGGTCAGCGCAGGATCCTCAAGGATCAAGCGCACCGCTGCGCCGCCGTGATCGGGCGGCATCGACCAGGCCGCGCGGGCCAGCGCATGGCCGTTCGAGAGCACGCGGTTCAGCACCGCGGCATCCTCGGCCATGACATAGATCGCGCCGACCCGGTCGCGGTACATCCCGAAGTTCTTGTCGCAGCTGTAGGCGATCAACGCCTCGGGCACCATGCTGAGCACCTTGCGCAGGCCATAGGCGTCTTCTTCCATGCCCTTGCCCAGCCCCTGATAGGCGAGGTCAAGGATCGGCAGCAGGCCCTTGGCGGCGATCAGCGGAGCGATCTCGTCCCACTGTTCGTTCGAATAGTCGATCCCGGTGGGGTTGTGGCAGCAACCATGGAGCATGATCGCATCGCCCGGCTGGGCTTCGGCAATCGCGGCGCGCAGCGCGTCCATATCGACCGTGCCGTCCGTGTTGGCGTGGTTGAAGCTTTTGAGCTCAACCGCCAGATCGCCCAGGATCTGCGCGTGGTTGGGCCAGCTGGGCAGGCCCATGATGATCCGGGCGACACCCGCCTTCTTGGCCAAGGCCACCGCGAGCCGCACCGCGCCGGTGCCGCCGGGGGCCTGCATGCCTTCGATCCGGCCAGCCCCCAGAATTTCTTTGGTGCTGGGGTCGTCCTTGCCGAAAATGAACGGCATCAGGCCGTGGACAAAGCCCATGTCGCCTTCGGGGCCGAGATAGCTTTTCGATTCCTGCACCTCGAGCAGCTTCTTCTCCGCCGCCTTGATCGCGCCGAACACCGGGGTCGCGCCCTGGCCGGTGCGATAGACGCCAACGCCCAGGTCGATCTTGTCGGCGCGGGGATCGGCGCTGTGGAGCTTGATCAGCGCGAGCAGCGCATCGGCGGGCTGTTGGGGAAGGTTGCTGAGCATGATGGCGCGGCCCTTAGCCTCAGCGGCAACCCGCGAGCAAGCTCCATTTCGGACCCAATCCGATTTGCGGCCCTTGTGCCACCGCGATCCGTCGCTATGGGCCAGAGCCAGCGAGAGGCCTGCCGGCCCGCCGCAAGTTTCGGAAGAACAATTGGCAATGAAACCAAAATTGCTGAGCCTTCTCAAATTAACGGTCGGAGTGGCCCTGTTCGCGGGGATCGCGGCGCTGACCGTGTGGCGGCTGCTGGGCTAGCCGCGATTCGGCTTGATTGCGCGCCGCGCCCGGCCGATAGGAGCCGCCATGCTCGCCCCCGAAAAGCGCCCCGACCTGCCCGCCAGTCTGACCGCCGCGCTGCTGCGCGGGGCCAAGGGCCAATGCCCGCGCTGCGGCGAGGCCAGGCTGTTCCGCGCTTTCCTCAAGCCGGTCGATCACTGCCCCTCCTGCCACCAGGACTGGACCAAGCAGCGCGCCGACGACTTTCCGCCCTATATCTCGATCTTCATAACCGGCCACATTATGGCCGGGCCGATCATCTATTTCGGTGCGGAAAGCCCGATCCCGCTGTGGATAGCCACGGCGATTTGCCTGGTCATGGCCGCTGCACTGATGCTGGCGCTGCTCCAGCCTGCCAAGGGCGGCACCGTGGCGCTGCAATGGTGGCACGGCATGCACGGCTTCGTGCCTTCGGGTCACGACGAAGCAGCGGGCGCGGCCCGGCCTGCGGGCGAAGGGCCCTGGAGCTAGGCAGCTCAGAACGGCAACCAGCGCTGCTTCTTCGAGAACTTGAGGTACCCGGCATTGACCCCCAGCCGCAGGCCCACGCCGCTGCGGATCGGGATCAGCACGATGTTGCCGCGCCGCACGTAGCTGACGTTGTAACCCGCCAGCAGATAGGCCTGGCCTTCGCCCGCAGGGAAGCGCTTGTAGAGGTCGTCGGTGTTGTAGAGGTTGTAGACCAGCACAAAGGTGCTGCCCGCGCTGGCCCCGGCGTCGAAACCGATCGAGGGGCCGGTCCAGTAAACCGGGCGCTGGCCTTCGACCTTGTGGAACAGTGTGCCAGAGCCATAGCGCAGCCCGATCCCGATCGCCCCGCCGCCTTCGCGCCCGACGATATAGGCGTTGGGTTCGCCTTGCTTCTTGAGCACGTCCTGGATGACATCGCCCAGCCCCTTGGCGCCTTTGCCGAACACGCCTTCGGCCGCGCCGATCAGGTCGTCCTGACGGTAGGTAGTCGAAGGCTGGGCAGGATCGGCCGCGGGCGAGGCCGGATCGACCGGCGCGGCGGGACTGGGAGTGCTGGCCGGCAGGGCCTCGGGCACATCGCTTGGGACCGGGGCAGGCGTGGGCATCGGCTGAGGCGTGCCATCGGGCCGCGACAGGTCGCCGTCGATCGCCTTGTCGGGATCGACCGGCTGGATCTGTGCCGGGGCGGCCACCGATCCGGCCAGGACCAGGGCTGCCATGAATGCGATCATGCCGCCGCGAAGCGCCGAGAAGATGCGTTGTGCCATTGGGTCGATGTCCTTCCACAGCCCCGCCAACCAGGCGGCTTGGCCCCTTGTGAATCCAAGCCTGCCCAGCGGGCAATGAACCGGCGATGAGCCGAGTCCCATTTGCGGCGGGCAGAGCCTTTCCCGCGGGCACCGGCCCCCGGCAAATCTTTGCGCAAGCCCCCTTGCCGCCCCCCCAGACCGCCGCTATAGGCCGCCCTTCGCCGCTGCGATCCGGAGACGTGGGTGAGTGGCTGAAACCAACGGTTTGCTAAACCGTCGTACTGGTAAATCCGGTACCGAGGGTTCGAATCCCTCCGTCTCCGCCATTCCTGTCGCCATTCGCGACAATCGCCGGGCTCCTCCAAAACCTGCCCGATGGGCCAAAGTCTTGCGGCTAGTTGCCCGCTGACGGTATCGCGGCGACCAGTTCAAGCACTTGCGCGGCATATTCGCTGCGGCAGATCAGCAGGTCGGGCATGTAGGTGTTGCTTTGGTTGTAGACCAGCGGCGAGCCATCGGCGCGGCTGACGTGGAGGCCGTGGGCGCGGGCGACCGCAACGGGGGCGCAAGAGTCCCATTCGAACTGGCCGCCGGTGTGGAGGTAGATCTCGGCCTCGCCCAGCACCACCGCCATCGCCTTGGCTCCGGCGCTGCCCATTGACACAAGTTCGGCACCCAATGCTTTGGCGACTGCTACCGCTTCAGCGGCGGGTCGGGTGCGGCTGACCAACATGCGTGGGCGCGCCGCAGCGGGTGGTAGCGGTTGCGGTTGGTCAGTCCGTAGCACCAGATCACGCCCGGGAAGGGCCACCGCGCCGATCATGGCCACGCCATCGATGGCCAGGCCGACATGCACCGCCCAATCGGTTCGCTCCTCGCCATATTCGCGGGTGCCGTCCACCGGGTCGATGATCCAGACGCGCGAATGGGCGAGCCGTTCGAAGTTGTCCTTCTCCTCTTCGGAGAGCACGCCGTCATCGGGCCGAGCCTCGCGGATCGCGCGGACCAGGAACTGGTTGGCGGTCTGGTCGCCGGCAGTCCCGAGCGCTTTGCCCGTAAATACGCCTGCGCGGCGGACCTCGAGCAGGATCTGGCCCGCGTGCTGCGCCAGGTGCGCGGCGAGCTGGGCGTCGGTCATGGTCACGCGCAAGCCTCTCCTGCCAAACCTTCCCCGTCGGCCCGTGCTTGACACGGGCCAAGGCTTTTCTTGGCGACGTTGCAAAGGCAGCCAAGCCCCGTGTCAAGCACGGGGCGACGAGGAGCTTTATGGTTGGCCGGGGTCATTTGAGCGGCATCAGCAGCTTGACGATATGCTCGGCGGCTTCGTCGACCGTCATTTCGACCGTGTTGACGCGGATGTCGGGGTTCTCTGGCGCTTCATAGGGACTGTCGATCCCGGTGAAGTTCTTGAGCTGCCCCGAACGCGCCTTCTTGTAGAGCCCCTTCACATCGCGCGCCTCGGCCACTTCGAGCGGGGTATCGACGAAGATCTCGATGAATTCGCCCTCGGGCAGCATCGCGCGGACCATCTCGCGCTCGGCGCGAAACGGGCTGATGAAGGCGGTCAGCACGATCAACCCGGCGTCGGCCATCAGTTTGGCCACTTCGCCCACACGGCGGATATTCTCGATCCGGTCGGGCTCGGTAAAGCCCAGGTCCTTGTTGAGCCCGTGGCGGACATTGTCGCCATCAAGCAGGAAGGTGTGGCGGTTCATCAGGTTGAGCCGCTTTTCAACCGCATTGGCGATGGTGCTCTTGCCGCTGCCAGAGAGGCCAGTGAACCACAGCACCCGCGGCTTCTGGTTCTTGAGCGCGGCGTGCGCCTCGCGGGTGATATCGACCGCCTGCCAGTGGACGTTCTGCGCGCGGCGCAAGCTGAAATGCAGCATGCCGGCGGCGACCGTGGCGTTGGTCAGCTTGTCGATCAGCACGAACCCGCCCAGCGTGCGGTTCGTCGCATAAGGCTCGAACACCAGCGGCTTGTCGGTGGTCAGTTCGGCCACGCCGATCGCGTTGAGCTCCAGCGTCTTGGCCGCAAGATGCTCCAGAGTGTTTACGTTGACCGTGTACTTGGGCTGCTGGACCGTGACCGAGACGGTCTGGGTGCCCAGCTTCAGCCAGTACCCGCGCCCGACGTGGAGCGGAACGTCATTGAGCCAGACCAGCGTTGCTTCGAACTGGTCGGCGACTTCGGGCGGAGCATCAGCGGCAGCAATCACATCGCCGCGCGAGCAGTCGATCTCGTCGGCGAGCGTCAGGGTGACCGATTGCCCGGCCACCGCCTGATCCAGATCGCCATCTAGCGTGACGATGCGGGCAACCGTGCTGGTCTTGCCCGAAGGGAGCACCCGCACCGCGTCACCCGGTTTCACCGAGCCACTGGCGATCAATCCCGCAAAGCCCCGGAAATCGAGATTGGGGCGGTTGACCCATTGCACCGGCATGCGCAGCGGCCCTTCGGCATCGCGCGAGGACTGGACTTCGACCGTCTCAAGGTGTTCGACCAGCGTTGGCCCGGAGTACCACGGCGTCTGGGCCGAGAGCGCGGTGATATTGTCGCCCTTGAAGCCCGAGATCGGGAGCGCGGTGAAGCTTTCGATCCCGATGCTCTTGGCGAACTGGGCATAGTCGCCAACGATCGCATCGTAGGTGGCCTGATCATAGTCAACCAGGTCCATCTTGTTGACCGCCAGCACCAGGTTGCGAATGCCGATCAGGTGGCAAAGGTACGAGTGCCGCCGGGTCTGGACCAGCACGCCTTTGCGCGCGTCGATCAGGATCACCGCGAGGTCGGCGGTGCTGGCGCCGGTCACCATGTTGCGGGTGTACTGCTCGTGCCCCGGGCAATCGGCGACGATGAATTTGCGCTTCTCGGTATTGAAGAAGCGGTAGGCGACGTCGATCGTGATGCCCTGTTCGCGCTCGGCCGCCAGGCCATCGACCAGCAGCGCGAAGTCGATCTCCTGGCCTTGCGTGCCCAGCTTCTTGCTGTCGCTTTCCAACGCGGCCAACTGGTCCTCGAAGATCATCTTGCTGTCATAGAGCAGCCGCCCGATCAGCGTGCTTTTGCCGTCATCCACAGAGCCGCAAGTGATGAAGCGCAGCATGTCCTTGTGCTGATGCTGCGCCAGATAGGCGTCGATATCCTCGGCGATAAGCTGGTCAGTGACGTATGCAGAGTCGGTCATTGCACCAACCTCCGTTCGTCCCGAGCGAAGTCGAGGGACCGCCTCGCACGCTGTCCCTCGACTTCGCTCGGGACGAACGGGATTGGGGCTGTGAGCCGCATCAGAAATACCCCTGCTGCTTCTTCACTTCCATCCCCGCGCCGCCCGCGTCCTTGTCGATCGCGCGGCCCTGGCGTTCGCTGGTGGTGGTCAGCAAGGTTTCCTGGATCACTTCGGACAGCGTCGCCGCCTCGCTCGCAACCGCGCCGGTCAGCGGATAGCAGCCCAAGGTGCGAAACCGGATCGAGCGTTCGACCGGCACTTCGCCGGGCTGCAATGGGAAGCGTTCGTCATCGACCATCAGCAGCAGGCCGTCGCGCTCCACCGTCGGGCGCTTGGCCGCGAAGTAGAGCGGCACGATTGGGATGTCGTTCAGCTGGATGTATTGCCACACATCGAGTTCGGTCCAATTGCTGATCGGGAAGACGCGGATGCTTTCGCCTTTGTGCTTCCTCGCATTGTAGAGGTTCCACAGCTCTGGCCGCTGGTTCTTGGGGTCCCAGCCGTGGCTGGCGGTGCGGAAGCTGAAGATCCGTTCCTTGGCCCGGCTCTTCTCCTCATCGCGCCGCGCGCCGCCGAAGGCCGCGTCGAAGCCGTATTGCCCAAGCGCCTGCTTCAGCCCCTCGGTCTTCCACATGTCGGTATGCAGCGCGCCGTGATCGAACGGGTTGATCCCGCGTTCCGCCGCTTCTGGGTTCTGATAGACCAGCAGCTCCATGCCCGATTCCTGCGCCATCCGGTCGCGCAGCTTGTACATGTCCTGGAATTTCCAGGTCGTATCGACATGCAACAACGGGAACGGTGGAGGCGTCGGATAGAACGCCTTCCTCGCCAGGTGCAGCATCACCGCGCTGTCCTTGCCGACGCTGTAAAGCATCACCGGGCGCTCCGCCTCGGCCACCACTTCACGCATGATGTGGATCGCTTCGGCTTCCAGCCGCTCAAGATGGGTCAGGCTTTGGGTCATGCGCGCAAGGTTATTGTCATTCCTGCGCGCCGCTAGCAAGGGATGCCCCGCCAGCGGAACGCAGGAAATCCTTGCAGCGGCCAAGCAAGCCTATTGGTACTACGCCGGAATCGCGTTGAACGGCACACCCTTGTCGGGCCGGTGGTCCTGCGGCAGGCCCAATATCTTTTCGGCGATGGTGTTGAGCAGCACTTCGTCCGATCCGCCCGCGATGCGGCCCGTGGGAGCGTTGAGCCAGGAGGTGCCCCAGTCGGTCTTGACGAAGGCATGCGGATCGAAGGCCAGGCCTTCGTTACCCATCAGGTCCATCGCCATTTCGGAGAGCTTCTGGCGGCTGCGCACCGCGACCAGTTTTTGCAGGGAGCCTTCCGGCCCGGGCTGCATCCCGGCCATCATCATGGCAAAGGCGCGCTTGGTAATCGCATCGAGCCCGCCGCGCATCGCGTGGTTGCGGGCGATCGCGCTGCGCACGCGGCCGTCCTCGAGCGCCGGTTTGCCGTTCAGATCGACCCGCTTGGCCAGCTTGACGAATTCGTCAAGGTGCGGACCAAACCCGCTGCTGTCGGTCGCGATATAGCGTTCGATCATCAGCGTGTGGAGCGAGACGCCAAAGCCCCCGCCCACCGCGCCAAGCCGCTGGCTGTCTTCTACCCGGACATCGTCGAAGAACACTTCGTTGACGTGGCTGTCCCCGCCCGCGAGCTTGATCGGGCGCACTTCAACGCCCTTGGAACGCATGTCGATCCAGAAGTAGGTCAGCCCCTTGTGCTTCTCTACCGTGGGATCGCTGCGGGTGACGATCACGCCGTAATCGCAGTACTGCGCCCATGAGGTCCAGATCTTCTGGCCGTTCATTTTCCAGCCGTTGCCGTCGGGCTCAACCTTGGTGCGCAAGGCCGCAAGGTCGGAACCGCCCGAAGGTTCGGAGAACATCTGGCACCAGATCTCCTCACCGCGCAGCGCCTTGCGGACCCGTTCCTTCACGAACTCCTTGTCTTCGCAGTAATGCATCAGGATCGGCACCGGCATGCCCAGCGAGATGCCGAAGAAGTGGCTCGGCATGCCGAACTGCATTTCTTCGCCATCGAAAGTGATCTTGTGGAGGTGGGTCAGCCCCTGCCCGCCCATTTCGACCGGCCAGTTGATCCCGCCAAAGCCCGCGTCATAGCGCGCGGCCATATATTCGCGGCCGAGGGCCAGGTCCTGCTCGACCGTGTTGCCCTTGCGGGCGTCGCGGCCATATTTGGGGGCCATGCTGGCCAGGAAAGCGCGGGCCTTTTCGCGGTAAACTTGCAGATCGCTCATGCTACTTCTCCCGCCAGGCGATCGACCAAGAGGTCTTCCCAGAAAACAAGGTTGCCGCATTCCACGGCCAGGCTGCGCGCGCGGCGCATGTGCAGGTGCAAGCCCAGCTCCCAGGTCACCCCGATCCCGCCGTGGATCTGCACGCAGTCGCGCGAATTGGTGTCATAGGCCTCGGTCGCAGAAATCCGGGCGTCGGCGGCGGCGGTCAGGAACGCGTCGGTGCCCCCAAGGTTATCGGCGCTCGCGGCAGCGTGGATGCAGTTGGCACGGGCCACTTCGACGAAACCGTACATCTCGGCGATCCGGTGCTTGATCGACTGGAACGCGCCGATCGGCTGGCCAAAGGCCTTGCGGGTCAAGGCATAGTCGCGCGCGATATAGAGCAGGGCTTCGGCCCCGCCGACCTGCTCGTGCGCGGTGACGACGGCCATCCGGCCCAGCACGTCGAGCGCCAGCGCGCGCGCTGCGTCGCCGCTTGCGATCAGGGTCGCCGGAGTGCCGGCAAAGGTCAGGTCGGCATAGAGTCGGCTGTTGTCATAGCTGTCAACCGGCTTGCGGCTGGCCCCGGCCAGATCCGCGGCAACCAGCACCACACCGCTATCACTCAAGGCCCACACCAATGCCACATCGGCAGCACACCCGCCAGGCACCGCAGGCTTTACCCCATCGAGCGCACCATTCGCATAAGTGACAGTCGGTTTGGGCGGTAGCGCAGCATTGCCCTCGGCAAAGGCGACGCAGCCGGTCAGCTCACCGCTGGCCAGTTTGGGCAACCACTCAGCCGCCAGCGCAGCATCGCTGCTGTGGACCAAAGCTTGCGAGAGGCCATAGCCGCCGGTCAGGAACGGCGCGCCAGATGTGGCCGCACCGCAGGCCTGGGCAACCAGGCCCAGCTCGATCAGGCCAAGGCCCAGACCGCCATGCTCTTCGGGAATGGCGAGCGCGGTCCAGCCCTGCTCGACCGCGGTATCCCAGAACGCGGCATCGTGCTGCCCCACTTGCTCAAGCAGTGCCAAGAGCCGCGCCTTGTCCATCCGGGCATCAAGCACCCGGCGGCTTTCGGTGGCGATCGCTTGCTGGCCTTCGTCATAGAGTATCGACATCTTCGAATCTCTCCCTTGGCCGCACTCTTAATCGAGCGATTAAACTTGGCAAGGGGAGAGGTCGCCGCGCTGAAATGTGAACGCTCACAATTTGCTTGGCCAAGCCCCACTCATACGTATACGATTGGACAAGGCGGCATGGTCCGCCAAGACAGACGGATCGGGCTGGCAAGCAGCCGACGGGACAGCAAGGGGAGAATGCAATGGCAGCGCCAATTACCGGGTCAAGCGCGGCAGGCGGAAGTTCAAGCGGAGGCAAGACCGGGATCGTCCTGGCATTGGCGTTCGCGGTGTTCTTCCTGCTGGGCGGGGTGACCAACATCAACGACCTCTTGGTCGGCAAGTTCAAGCCGATGTTCCACCTCAGCCATACCGAGGCGAATTTCGTCCAGCTGTTCTTCTTCTTTGCCTATGCGGCCTTCTCGATCCCGGCCGGGATCATCCTGTCCAAGCTGGGCTATATCCGCACATTCGTGCTGGGCTTCGTGATTATCGCAGCCGCTGCCTTCCTGTTCATCCCGGCATCGGCTGCCGCGTCTTACGGCGGGTTCCTGGCCGCGCTGTTCTGCATCGGCGCGGGGATTACCGTGCTGCAAGTCGCCATGAACCCCGTGATCACCACGCTGGGCCCGGTCGAAACCTCGCACAGCCGGCTGACTTTCGCGCAGGCGTTCAATTCGATCGGGGTGTTCCTGATGGTCTATGGCGGGGCCGCATTCCTGCTGGGCGATTCGAAGCCGATTGATCCGGAAACCTCGACCGAAGCCCAGATCCAGGCCTACCGCGTGGCCGAAGGGGCCTCGATTGGCACCGCCTACATGTGGCTGGGCGTGCTGATGCTGGCGATTGCCGCGCTGTTCTGGACCTTCCGCTCGGCGCTGGATCACGCCAAGACTGAAGAGGTGAAGCTGGAAGGCACGCTGGGCCTGCTCCAGCACAACCGCCGGGTGCAATGGGGCGCGCTTTGCATCTTCATGTATGTCGGCGCGGAAGTCGCGATCGGGTCCAACCTGATGGCCTACCTGGGTGACCAAAGCGTGATGGGCCTTGGCCTTGAAGCTGCGGGCAAGCTGGTGGCGATGTACTGGCTGGGCGCACTGGCCGGGCGCTTGCTCGGCGGGTTCGTGCTGTACATGGCCAAGCCGGGCCGCGTGCTGACGGCCTTTGCCGCCGGCGCAATCGGCCTGATCCTCGTTTCGGCGATCAGCACCGGCGCGGTTTCGGGTTGGGCACTGATCCTGGTCGGCTTCTTCAATTCGCTGATGTTCCCGACGATCTTCAGCCTGGGCACCGAAGGGCTGGGCGAACAGACCCCGCAAGGGTCGGGTATCCTGTGCACCGCGATTGTCGGCGGGGCGATTGTCCCGGTGCTGTTCGGCATGGTCGCCGATGTCAGCGGCAACCTGCGCCTGGCGCTGATCGTGCCGGTGATCTGCTATGCGATCATTGCTGCGTTCGGGCTGTGGGCCGTCAAGAACCCCAGCACCGGCAAGAGCGCGACTGCGCCGGTTTACGACTGAGCCTCCAAGGGACAAATTGGCCCCTCCCCGGCGGGGAGGGGTTGGGGTGGGGGCTCCACGCTCTCACGCAAACGCCGAACCCCCATCCCAACCCTTCCCCACTGGGGAAGGGCTTTTGCCGTCAGGCCCGCCCGGTCTGGCTGGCCAGCAGCGCCGGATCGATGCCGACAGTGCGCCAGCAGGCCTTCCAGCGTGCTTCGGCGGGGGTGTCCCACAGCATGGCCTGCGATCCATCGACCACTTGCCAGCCGTGGCGGCGCATTTCGCCATCGAGCTGGCCCGCGCCCCAGCCAGCATAGCCCAGTGCGACCAGAAAGCGGCTTGGCCCCTCGCCCGCGGCAATCGCTTTCAGCACCTCAAGCGAGGTTGAGAGCGAGCACAGCGGCGCGGCCTCGATTGTCCCCGGCCCTTCCCAATCGGGTGTGTGCAGCACGAAGCCGCGCTGCACTTCGACCGGGCCGCCATAGTGGATCGGGCAGTCGGGTGCTTGACCGGGTTCGATCTCCAGCTCGCGCAGCATCGCGTGCAGGCTGGGGCCTTGCCGGATCGCTCCGATCCCCACCCCCAGCGCGCCCTCGGCGTCGTGGTTGACCATCGCGATCACCGCATGGTCAAAGCGCGGATCGGCCATCCCGGGCATCGCCAGCAGCAGTTTTCCGGTAAGATAGGCGGCTTCCATGCGGCTCAGGCTAGCCCCAAGGCACGAAGAACGGAAGCGAAGGCTTGCCTTTGCAGCGATTCGCCATTAGGGGCGCGCGCTTCACCGACACGGAATCGATGATCGGCCTGGCCATCAAGGGCTGCCACGGCAGATCGGACGTGTCTCGAACAAGGAGACGAAAATGCCCAAGCTCAAGACGAAGAGCGGCGTCAAGAAGCGCTTCAAGCTCACCGCCACCGGCAAAATCAAGCACGGTGCGGTTGGCAAGCGGCACCGACTGATCAGCCACAATGCCAAGTACATCCGCCAGCATCGCCGCACCGACACGATCTCTGACGCAGATGCGAAGACGATCAAGAAGTGGGCGCCCTACGGGCTCGGCTGAATTTAGGAGTACTGAAAAATGGCACGTGTCAAACGGGGTGTAACCACCCGCACCAAGCACAAGCGGCTTCTCGAACAGGCAGCGGGCTACCGCGGCCGCCGCAAGAACACCATTCGCGTTGCGCGTCAGGCGGTCGAAAAGGCCGGCCAGTACGCTTACCGCGACCGCAAGGTTAAGAAGCGGACTTTCCGCGCTCTGTGGATCCAGCGTATCAACGCTGCGGTGCGCGCCGAAGGGCTGACCTATTCGCAGTTCATCCACGGCACCAAGCTGGCGGGCATCGAGCTGGACCGCAAGGCGATGGCGGACCTCGCGATGAACGAAGGCGGGATCTTCTCGGCGGTGATCGCCCAGGCCAAGGCGGCACTGCCGGCCTAAGCCGCGATCATTCGCGAAAGCTTGAAAGGGCGCGGTCTGCAACAGCAGGCCGCGCCCTTTCTGCTTGCCCTGATGCCGCCCTCCGTGGCAATCTCTCCCATGCGAGCAAGACATTATCGGTCGCTGGAATTCGTAAGGGGTTTCGCGCGATGTTGAATAGTGCCCTGGACGGGGCTGTTGCTCTGCGATTTTTCGTGCCGTCGAGCGCACTCGCTCCCTACATCTCGACCTACTATCTGACCGAAGTCAGCCACGGGTCCGATGAAGTGGTGGAAGACTGGTTGCATCCCGAATGGGCCAACTTGCGCTTCGCCCAGGAACCCACCTGGACCTCTGCATTGGGCGATGCCCAACCCACTTCGCTGCCGCCGATCATCCTGACCGGTCCGACCAGTCTGGCGACGCACTTCAGGCTTGAAGGCTCGATCCGGACCTGGGGCGTGGGCATCCTGCCGCTGGGCTGGGCCCGGCTGATGGGCGTACCGGCCAGCCAGTTCGTGGACCAGGTCGTCAGCCCGCTCGACAAACCTGCCTGTGCGCACCTCGCCCCGATCCGCGAGCGGGTGTTCGCCGGCGAGCGTGACCCGGCCAGCGAGGCGGCCCGGATCGACGCTTTCCTGTGCGAACTGCTGGCAGTCAGGCCGCCGAGCGAGGACGAGAGCCGGATCCGCGCCGCCCATTCCGCGCTGATCGACGACGATGTGGCCTCGGTTGGCGAACTGGCCGAGCGGCTGGGCATGTCCTCGCGCTCGCTCGAGCGGCTGAGCCTGAAGGCCTTCGGCTTTTCGCCCAAGCTGCTGCTGCGCCGCCAGCGGTTCCTGCGCAGCCTGGCGCAATTTATGCTCGATCCCTCGCTCAAATGGATCAACACGCTGGACTTCCACTACGTCGACCAGGCCCATTTCGTGCGCGACTTCAAACGCTTCATGGCGATGAGCCCCAGCCGATACGCTGCGGTCGAGCATCCGGTGCTGCGCGCGGCCGCCCAGGCCCGCACCGCATCGGCCGGGGCAGCCGTGCAGGCCTTGCATCGCCCCTAATACGCGCTTGTCACCGCCGGACCTTCGTGCAAGTATCGTTATGCAATCAATATGATGCGGGGGAAAACCTTCGGTGTCGCCTGACTATAGCGTCCAGATGCGGTTCTATCCGCCGCCTGAAGACCTGCGCGGGTACTTCACGACTTTCTATGTCTCCACCATAGACCCGGGCAGCAACGGCACCCTGCGTGACAGCCTCCACCCCGAATGGGGCGGGATGCGCTTTTTCACGCCCAATGGCCCCGATACCTGGACCGATAGCGGCCAACGCCTCGATAATGTCCGCTTTTTTGCGCAAGGCCCCAGTTCGCACCCGATCCACTTCGAAATGCCCAAGATCCGGATGTGGGGTTTCGGGCTGCTGCCGCTGGGCTGGGCCAAATTTATCCGCTTGCCGGCAGCGAAGTTTGCCAACCACATTTGCGACGGCTTCAAGCATCCGGATTGCGCGCCATTCCGCCCGCTGGCCGAAAGGCTGTTTGACGGGGAAGAAAACGAAGCGGCGGAGCTCGATCGCCTGATTACCTTCTTCCGCAGGTTCAAGGCCGCCAGCCGGGTCGATGAAAAGCGCATTGTGGCGATTCACGCCGCAATCGTCGATCCGCAGCTGACCACCGTGCAGGAGCTGGTCGCGCGGGTCGCCGCCAGCCAGCGCACTGTCGAACGGCTGAGCCACAAGCATTTCGGCTTTTCGCCCAAGCTGCTGCTGCGCCGCCAGCGGTTCATGCGCAGCCTGGCGCAATTCATGGTTGATCCCTCGCTCAAATGGATCGGCGCGATGGACGGGCACTATCATGATCAGGCCCAGTTCGTGCGCGATTTTCACGAATTCATGGGCATGACCCCGCGTGAATATTCCAACCAGCCGCACCCGGTGCTCGAACGTTTCGTGCAGGAACGCAACAAGTTTGCCGGGGCCGCCGTCCAGACGCTTGACCGGCCCAGCGGCGTGGGCGGCAAGGCCGCCTGACTTTTCCTTGGAAATTGGCGCATGGCGAGGCTAAGGCCCGCTGCTCCAACCCAATTGTCAAAGTGGACGTTACCCAGTGGACTATGCAGCTACCCGTGAACAAGCGCTGGCGCGGATCGCCCAGGCGCAGGATTTGGGCACGCTGGAGTCTTTGCGGGTCGAATTTCTGGGCAAGCAGGGTTCAATCTCGGGCTTGCTCAAGACGCTGGGCGGGATGTCGGCCGAGGACCGGCTGGTCGTGGGCCCGCAAATCCAGGCCCTGCGTGAAGGCGTCAGCGATGCCCTGACCGCGCGCAAGGCAGCGCTGGAAAGCGCGGCGCTGGAAGCGCAGCTGGCCAATGAAACCCTCGACCTCACCCTGCCCGCGCCAGAAGCGCCGCGCGGCACAGTTCACCCGGTCAGCCAGGTGATGGACGAACTGGCGGAGATCTTCGCCGATCTGGGTTTCGCAGTCGCCACCGGACCAGAGATTGAGGACGACTGGCACAATTTCACCGCGCTCAACATCCCCGAAAGCCACCCGGCGCGGGCGATGCACGATACCTTTTACTTCCCTGACCAGATGGCCAGCGATGGCACACGGATGTTGCTGCGCACGCACACCAGCCCGGTGCAAATCCGCGCCATGCTGGCAGATGGCGCGCCGATCCGGATTATCGCTCCGGGCCGGGTCTATCGCAGCGATTCTGACGCCACCCATACCCCGATGTTCCATCAGGTCGAAGGGCTGGTGATCGACAGGGGCATTCACCTCGGCCACCTCAAATGGACGCTGGAGACCTTCCTCAAGGCCTTCTTCGAGCGCGAGGATATCGTGCTGCGGCTGCGCCCCAGCTACTTCCCCTTCACCGAGCCTTCGGTGGAGGTCGATGTCGGCTTTGCCCTCGTAAACGGCAAGCGCGTGCTGGGCGGCAGCGGCGATGCTCCCGGGCATGGCTGGATGGAGCTGCTGGGCAGCGGGATGGTCAACCGCAAGGTGATCGCCGCAGGGGGCCTCGATCCCGATGAGTGGCAGGGCTTTGCCTTCGGCGTCGGCGTCGATCGCCTCGCCATGCTCAAGTACGGAATGGATGACCTGCGCGCTTTCTTCGATGGCGATGTGCGCTGGCTGCAGCACTACGGCTTCTCGCCGCTCGACGTGCCGACACTGTCCGCCGGTGTGGGAGTGCGGCCATGAAGTTCTCGCTGACCTGGCTGGGGGACCACCTCGACACCGAAGCTTCGGTTGAGGAGATTTCCGCCAAGCTCAATGCCATTGGCCTGGAGGTTGAAGGGATCGAGAACCCGGCCGACAAGCTCGCCGGCTTCAAGGTTGCAAAGGTGCTCACCGCCGCGCCGCACCCCAATGCCGACAAGCTGCAGGTGCTGACCGTCGATGCCGGGACAAGCGAACCGCTGCAAGTTGTCTGCGGCGCGCCCAATGCCCGCGCCGGGATGGTCGGCGTGCTGGGGCTGGCCGGGGCCATCATTCCGGGCGGCGGCTTTGAGCTGAAGAAAAGCGCGATCCGCGGGGTCGAGAGCAACGGCATGATGTGCTCGGTGCGCGAGCTGGAGCTGGGCGACGAACACGACGGCATCATCGAACTGCCCCAAGACGCGCCGGTCGGCACGCCCTTCGCCGACTACCACGGCGCCGATCCGGTGTTCGACGTGGCGATCACCCCCAACCGCCCCGATTGCATGGGCGTCCACGGCATTGCCCGCGACCTTGCGGCGGCAGGCCTGGGCAAGCTGCGCCCGATCGCCGCACAGGCGGTTCCGGGCAGTTTCCCCTGCCCCATGCCGATCCGCACCGACGATCCCGAAGGCTGCCCGGCCTTCTATGGCCGCGTGATCCGTGGCGTGGAGAACCGCCCCAGCCCCAAGTGGCTGCAAGACCGGCTCAAGAGCGCGGGCCAGCGCCCGATCTCGGCGCTGGTCGACATCACCAACTACGTGATGCTGGCCTATGGCCGCCCGGCGCATGCCTATGACCTGGCGAAGCTCAGCGGTGCGATCTTTGCCCGCCGGGCCAAGGACGGCGAGACCTGCCTGGCGCTCAATGGCAAGGAGTACACGCTCACTTCCGACATGACCGTGATTGCCGACGATAACGGCGTCCATGACATCGCCGGGATCATGGGCGGCGAGCATTCGGGCTGCGCGGACGATACCACCGACGTGCTGCTCGAAGTCGCCTATTTCGATCCGGTGCGGATCGGCCAGACCGGCCGCGCGCTGAGCCTGACCAGCGATGCCCGCCAGCGGTTTGAGCGCGGGGTCGATCCCGCCTTCCTCGATGCCGGCCTGGCCTTGCTGACCGACCTGATCGTCGGCATCTGCGGCGGTGAGCCAAGCGAGCCGGTGTTTGCCGGTCAGCCGCCGGTTACGCCCAAGCTGGTCAAGTACGATCCCGCCATGGCCGAGCGGCTGGGCGGGGTCGCGATCCCCGAAGCCCAGCAGCGCGCAACGCTGTCCGCGCTTGGCTTCGCCAGCGATGCGGCCTGGAACGTGACCGTCCCAAGCTGGCGTCCCGACGTCGATGGCGCGCCCGACCTGGTCGAGGAAGTGGTCCGGATCCACGGGCTCGACAACGTGGCCTCCGCTCCCCTGCCCCGCGCCGATGGCGTGGCCCGGCCAACCGCCACGGCGGCCCAGAAGCTGGAGCGCAAGCTGCGCCGCGCCGCCGCCGCGCGCGGGATGAACGAGGCGGTGACCTGGTCGTTCCTGCCCGAGGCCGAAGCCGACCTGTTCGCCGAAGGGAATGGCGGCCTGTGGGTGCTGCAGAACCCGATCAGCGAGGACATGAAGGCGATGCGCCCCTCGCTGCTGCCGGGCCTGCTGTCCGCCGTGCAGCGCAATCTGGATCGCGGGGCGAGCGGCCTGCGCCTGTTCGAACTCGGTCGCCGTTATTTGCGCGGCCAGGCCGGGGCGAGCGACGAGCGCCTGACGCTGGGCCTGGTCCTCGCGGGTGAGAAAAACCCGCGCGGCTGGGCCAGCGGCAAGGCCAGCAGTTTCGACGCGTTCGATGCCAAGGCCGAAGCCATGGCGCTGCTGGCCGAGGCCGGTGCGCCGATTGAAAACCTGCAAGTCATGGGCCCTGATAACCTTGGGCCTGGGCCGCAGTTCCACCCCGGCCAGTCGGCCACCTTGCGGCTGGGCCCCAAGACTGTGCTGGCACGCTTTGGCATGCTGCACCCCGCGCTGCTCAAGGCGTTCGACATCGACGTGGCCGTGGCTGCGGTCGAGCTGTTCCTCGATGCGATCCCGGCCCGCAAGTCCGCCGACTTCGCCCGCCCGCACTACGCCCCGCCCCCGCTGCAGGCGGTCAAGCGCGACTTCGCCTTCCTGGTCGACGCTGCGCTTCCCGCCGGCGACCTGGTCCGCGCGATCAAGGGCTGCGACAAGGCCAATGTAGTCGCGGTGCGGCTGTTCGACGATTTCCGCGGGCAAGGCGTCCCCGAAGGCCAGAAGAGCCTGGCGGTCGAAGTGACCCTGCAACCGGGCGAGAAGAGCTATGACGAGGCCGAACTCAAGGCGATCAGCGAACGCGTAACTGGCGCTGCCGCCAAACTGGGCGCGGTGCTGCGGGGGTAGTTCCTCCCCCTTGGGGGAGGGGGACCACCGAAGGTGGTGGAGGGGTACGCGCAGGTGATCCCAACCTAGCGTTGCAACCCGGTTGCGCCCAGCCTCTAGGTCAGGACCACTCGCGCGTACCCCTCCACCATGCTTCGCATGGTCCCCCTCCCCGTTCCGGGGAGGATTAGAGTGTCCGCGAAAGGTTCAGCACTTTCGCGTAC
>Ga0207952_1000143_pt1 | contig 71889 bp, 65 predicted proteins | sample SubbioR12Aug_8Ca_FD_184831 | JGI IMG/M metagenome (GOLD analysis project Ga0207952, IMG submission 184831) | Serpentinite rock and fluid subsurface biosphere microbial communities from McLaughlin Reserve, California, USA - CR12Aug_8Ca (SPAdes) | ecosystem: Environmental > Terrestrial > Deep...
CGAAAGAGAGAATCAAACAAGTGCAGGACTGGTTAAATGAAAGGCCAAGACAAACTCTAGGATGGAAAACCCCAAAAGAAGTATTCTACGGGCTCATTGGTGCAACTGAATCATGACACGGTCCTGTTATAAAGAAGGACCATTCTGAAAGACAAGTTTTAAATTTGCAAGAAGAATTTTATACCATTGAGGCAGTTGCAAAACTCCGCGCCAGCAGACAACCGATGATTTTGAGCCAGGTTGAGAGGAAAAGCGAAGCTTTTCCGTACCTGGCGACGGCGGGCCTACCCGAGAGGGTAGGCGAGGAGCCAGGAACTCTACCTGGTTCAAAGGTGCGACGGATGACAGGCTGAAAAGGTGATCGATAGGTTTTAAACGGACAGCTCTATGCGAAATCTCGGCCAACTTGCCGTGACTCTCGCTTGAAGCTGCCCGTTCAAAACTTTTGACATGAGTTGTCAATTAAAGCAGTGTTACATCCGTTGCTTCTGGCCCTTTGCGTCCCTGGCCTTCTGTATACTCTACACTTTGTCCTTCGCGCATTAACTCAGGATTTCCCTGAATGTTGTTGGCGTGAACAAAGAGATCTTTGCCACCATTATCAGGTGTAATAAAACCAAAACCTTTCTGTACGTTAAAAAACTTAACTTTACCTTTTGACTTAGCCAAAATCTTCTTCTCACTTCTTTATTTATGAAAAATTCTTACAGGATTTTCCTATAAGTAGAGCCTATCCAAGGAAAAAGTTTTGGTCAAAAAAACGACCAAAACTTTTTCCTTGGATAGGTTCATTTTTTCCATGCTAATATAAAGGGTATTTTCAAAGAAAGCTATAAATTTTATAAGAATCGGAAAATCGACAGACTCTGTGATAGAATCGGTCGGTTTTTCGACCACCCCAAAAACGAGGCGTTTTTGAGGACTCCGGTAGCGAAGAACATCGTTTTCAACTCGGATTCCCCACGCAAGGCAAATTGTTGCCTTGCTCAACTTCACAAGAAAAGGCCCGGAAATTCCGGGCCTTGTTTCATTTGGAGGTGGAGAGATGCATTCAGAACTTTTCATTGGAAAGGATTTAGTGAATTTCCTACACTAAAAGCTAAGAGACAGTCTCTAAGAATCCTCTTTGAGATTTAATATGAAGAAATTACTTTCTGTTTTTCTGCTTTTTGTATCATCCATATGCGCTACTCATCCTTCAATTATTTTGGAGGAGTTCATTTTTATAAATCCTCCATTTGCTGCGTGTCATGCTTCTACGCTAACAGAAGCTCAGAAAGGAGAGATTCTTTGTTCATGGTTCGCAGGAACTGAAGAGGGAGCAGAAGATGTCAAAATATGGATTGCAAGAAAAAATAAGAAGGAATGGTCTTTGCCAGTTGTGGTTGCAGAAGAAGAACGTCCTTGTTGGAATCCTGTTTTGTATACTATGCCAGCAGGAGATATTCTTCTTTTTTATAAGGCAGGGGCACATCCACAAGTCTGGTCTGGTTTTATTAAACGGTCCCTAGATGGAGGCAATACTTGGTTAAATTCATTTGATTTACCAGCAGGGGTGATTGGTCCTGTAAAAAATAGGCCTCTTTTATTAGATAGTGGAGTCCTTCTTTGCGGCTCTTCGACCGAAAGTTGGAAGCGTTGGGGATGCTGGATAGATATTACTTCTGATAGTGGTGCTACATGGAGAAAAAGCTCACCGATAAATGTAGACACTCAATTATTTGGGATTATTCAGCCAGCCTTAGTGTTTGCTAAAGGTAAGATTAAGTTATTTGCTCGTTCTCATCAGATAGGGTATATTTGCACAGCGGAATCAAGTGATAACGGTCTAACATGGGGTTTGGCATCCTCTACAAATCTTCCAAATCCGAATTCAGCTATAGATGCTATTAATTTATCAGATGGGCGGATTCTTTTAGTCTATAACCATTCTAAGGAAAATCGTTATCCTTTGAACATAGCACTTTCTAGTGATGGCGGAAAAACTTGGGATATGAGATTAATCTTGGAAACTGAGCCTGGAGAATTTTCTTACCCTTGTGTAATCCAGTCAAAAGACAAATTAATTCATATTAGTTACACATGGAATCGGAAAAATATCAAACATGTCGTTTTAGATCCAACTCTATTATAGTAAATTCTATACCGCTCATGAATGAAGAATTCTTCTTCGTGCCCGAGCCCGTGCCCGCGTGCGTACCCGACTCAAAATTCTTTTCCTAAAAAATCTCTTTGATGTTTAAATATTTGCCATGCAAAAGCTCACCAACGAAGAAAGGCAATCCTTTGTATTACAGCATCGGCATGAACGCGATAAACGCATCTGTGATCGGATCAAGGCTGTATTGCTTCGCGATGAGGGGTGGACTTTTGAGCAAATTGCTCACGTCCTGTTGTTAACCAAGGAAGCGATTCGCCAGCATATTGATGATTACGAAACACTTCGTAAATTGAAACCTGCCAACGGAGGGTCTGAGCAGAAGCTCTCAGCCGAACAATCTCGATATCTGGAAGAACATCTTCGAGAGCAAACTTATCTCTACGTCAATGAAAAACCACGAGAAAGCCGATCAAAATTTCTACATCACAGCGAACATGATGCTCAACCTGGCAGCTCGTGCTCGAGAAATCTTCGAGAGTTCTGAAGTAGGTGAAAAATGACAACTTTTGAATTTAGTATTTCAGAACTTGCAACTGAGAGGCGCAAACCTCTCAGTATCAGTGCAAGAACAGTTCTTAACGATGTTGGATTGTAAGAATCATCCAACCAATTGGAGGTGGAGAGAATCGAACTCTCGTCCTTAGCAAACTCTACATCGATGACTACATGCTTAAGTCCCTAAAATAAATGGATCCTGCCGAAGGGACTGGCGCTTCAGAACCACTGAACTCTTTCTGTCTCGGGTTCCCATCTAAATGGTCCTAAAGGACGGGGCCCATACCAAGATGTATGACGGTAGAGATCTGAAACTCTCGGTCTGATCTCAGCCTACCGCACAGAGGCTGCGGTTAAGCAGCAGCTGCGTAGATTTCTTCGTGAGAAGTATCTTTTCTTTTTTAATCGGCTTTTTAGGAGGCCCACCGATCAACCTCCGCATGCCACCTATGCTTCGCTCCTAAGTCGAAACCTTGACACCCCCGCTAAAATCTCAAAGATGCCCTTGAGACTTGGGCGGGGACGTAAAAGTGCATAAGCTTTACCCCTTTATTATACCATCTCTTTGAATTTATATCAAGTTATTGATTGTAAATATTTTACGTTTTTGGCTTTGGGGTTTTCTCGGGGATGGTTTATCCTAGTGGGCTTTAGAGGTAAGGTATGTTTTCGTTTTCGGCGGGAGAGAGTTTTCCGGAGAGAGAGGAGGGGGTCCTTCGGTTCTGGCAAGAGAGGGGGATTTTCGAGCGGTCGGTGGAGGAGAGAAAGGGGGCGGAATTGTTTTCTTTCTACGATGGGCCTCCGTTTGCGACGGGGTTGCCTCACTATGGCCATCTTCTGGCGGGAACAATCAAAGATGTGGTGCCAAGATACAAGACGATGAAGGGCTTTTGCGTGCCGCGGCGATTCGGATGGGATTGCCACGGGTTGCCGGTGGAAAATGAGATCGAGAAGGCAAAGGAGCTTTCAGGGGCAGCGTCAATCGAGGCGTTCGGGATCGGGGCGTTCAACGAGGAGTGTCGGAGCATTGTGCAGCGCTACACGGCGGAGTGGAAAAAGACGGTCGATCGAATGGGGCGGTGGATCGATTTTGATAACGCCTATAAAACGATGGATTTGCCTTTCATGGAGTCGGTATGGTGGGCGTTTGCAGAGCTTTGGAAAAAAGGGCTGGTCTACGAGGGATTTAAGGTGATGCCATTTTCGATGAAGTTGGGGACTCCGCTGTCGAATTTTGAGGCAAATTTAAATTACCAAGATGTGGATGATCCTTCGGTTGTGGTGGCGTTTGAGTGGGAGAGGGAGGCGGGGACCTTCTTCCTGGCTTGGACGACAACTCCTTGGACGTTGCCGTCGAATTTGGCGCTGATGGTGAATGGGAAAGAGCGGTATGTGAAGGTGGCACATGAGGGAAAGAGGTATGTGCTTGCGGAGGCGAGGGTTGGGATCCATTTCAAAGAGGGCGTAGAGGTTGTAGAGAGGTTTACGGGAGACGCGTTGGCGGGAGTGAAGTACCGGCCGCTGTTCCCGTTCTTTACGGAGCAACCGGGGGCCTTCCGGGTGATTTTAGAGGAGATGGTGTCGATGGAAGATGGGACCGGGGTGGTCCACGCGGCGCCAGCGTTTGGGGAGACCGACTTCTACGCGTGCAAGCGGGAAGGGATCGAGATGGTGTGCCCGGTCGATAGCAACGGGCGTTTCACAAAAGAGGTGGCTCCTTGGGAGGGAGTGCTGGTTAAGGATGCCGATAAAGAAATCATGCGGGAATTGAAGCGGAGGGGAGTTCTTTTTTATCAGGGGACGATCCGCCACCGCTATCCGTTCTGTTGGCGCTCCGATACGCCGCTGATCTACAAGGCGGTGAGAACCTGGTTTGTGGCGGTGGAGAAAATTAAGGATGGGATTTTAGCTTCGAATGAAGGGGTCGCTTGGGTGCCGGAGCACATTAAGTACGGCAGGTTTGGTAAGTGGTTGGAAAATGCCAGAGATTGGGCGGTGAGCCGCAACCGATATTGGGGAACTCCGATTCCAATTTGGCGAGGGGATAAGGGTGACTTCCATGTGATGGGAAGCATTGCAGAATTGGAAAAATTGACGGGGTCAAAGGTGACCGATTTACATCGGCACAATATTGATGGGCTGACGTTCGAGAAAGGGGGGCAGACGTTTCACAGGGTGCCGGAGGTGTTCGATTGTTGGTTTGAGTCAGGAGCGGTGCCGTATGCGCAGCTTCACTATCCGTTCGAAAATAGGGAAAGATTTGAGAAGACATTTCCGGCCGATTTCATTGCGGAGGGGATCGATCAGACGCGGGCTTGGTTTTATACGTTGACAGTACTGTCGACGGCGCTGTTTCAAAAGCCTGCGTTCGAAAATGTGGTGGTGAATGGGATTGTGCTGGCTGAAGATGGCAATAAAATGTCGAAGCGGTTGCGCAATTATCCGGCGCCGGCAATTGTGATCGAAAAGTATGGCGCCGATGCGATTCGTCTCTACTTGCTCAATAGCCCAGCGGTGAAGGGCGAGGATTTGCGCTTTTCAGAACGGGGAGTAGAACATGTGCTCAGGCAGGTGCTGATTCCTCTCTGGAATTCCTATGTCTTCTTGTCGACCTATGCGAAAATTTATCATTGGACGCCGCAGAAAATGGGTAAGCCGAAGGCGCTGATCGACCGGTGGATTTTGTCGCGGGTCCAGAAATTGACTCAAGAGGTGGAAGGGGCCATGGAAAAATATTGGTTGTCGGAGGCGGTGGATCCGTTTGTCGGGTTTGTCGAGCAGCTGACCAATTGGTATATCCGTAGATGTAGGCAGCGTTTCTGGGCGGATGAAGATACAGAGGATCGAAGCGAGGCGTTTGGGACGCTTTATGCTGTCTTGCTCCAATGCGTGCAGGTGGCGGCGCCGTTTGTGCCGTTTTTGAGCGAGGCGATCTATCAGGGACTGAGGAGTGAGGGGATGGCCGATTCGGTCCATTTATGTGGTTTTCCGAAGGTTCAGGGGGCTTTGCGCGACGAGGAGCTCGAAAAAGAGGTGGCGGCGGCGCAAGGGGCCGTGAGTTTGGGGCATGCACTGAGAAAAGAGTATAAGTTGAAGGTGAGACAGCCGCTTGCCAAGGCTTTGTTGATTACGTCCAATGAAGATCTTTTGGCTTCGTTGAAAAAACAGACGCAGTTGATTGCGGATGAGTTGAATGTGAAGGAAATCGAGTTCCACGAGGACGAAGGAAAATTTGTCCAGTGGCTGGCGAAACCAAATTTCCCTGTGCTGGGTAAGAAAATAGGCAAATTGATGCCGCTGGCGCAAAAAGCAATTGCGGGATTGCAGAAAAAACAGTTGCAGGATTTGGCCGCGGGCAAGAGTGTATCTTTGGAGATCGGAGGAGAGAGAGTGTTGTTGGAGCAGGCCGATGTGCAAATTGAACGGAAAGTGAGAGAGGGTCTGGCTGCGGGTAACGAGGGCGATCTGACGGTAGCGCTCGATACGGCGCTCAATGAGGAGCTGGAGCAGGAGGGGCTTGCGCGCGAGATTGTCAATAAAATCAACACGATGCGGCGCGAGGGTGGGTTGGAGGTGACTGATCGGATTCGGATTGCAATGGAGGCGGGGGCGCGGGTGCAAGAGTGTTTTGCAAAGTTTAAGGATTATATTGTGGGTGAGGTGCTTGCAGTTGAGGTAAAGTTTGGCCCTTGCGAGGGGACAAGCTGGGATCTCAACGGTGAAGAGACGCGCATCGCTATCCAGAAAAAAAAATAAACCATTCGTGCATCTTTGGCGTGACAGAAGAAATGGGTTTGCAAAGGGCGAAAGCCCTTTGCCAGGCTGAAAGGGCTGAAGCCCTAGATCCTGTCCATCCTTAGCTGCGCTTCGCACTAGAGAAACAGGATAACGCCGCAGAGCGGCTAAGGACGAGCAGGTTGGGACTTTGTCCCAAACCCTACCAAAAGACGCAGTCCTTTGGAATCCTTTTTTTAGTCGAATTTGAGGGGGGTGTCGAGCTTGCGGCGCATGCGGAGAGAATAGGTGATGATGATGAGCGCTGCGGTGGTGAAGACGAAGAGGTTGGGGAAGGTGAGGTGGGCTGAAGGGGCTTGGTTGGGAGCGCCGATGCGGGGGAAGAAGAGGAAGCTGACGCCTCCTTTAAGGTTGTCTTCGGGGACAAAGCCAAATGCACGGCTGTCGGCGCTCATAGCGTGGTTATCGCCGAGGGCGAGGTACGATTTGGGCGGAATGGTGAGGCCATATTTGCGGAGGAATTCGGTGTCGAGGGTGCCGTCTTGAGCGAGAGGAGGTCCGTTGTCTTCAAAGGGGAGATAGGGGTGGACTGTGGTGGAGAGCGATTGTTTTTGGTATTCGCGTTGAAGGAAGCGGATGAGAGCGGGATCTTGCTTTTCGAGGATGGGGGCGGCGAGGAGGTAGAGGTCGCCGCCCTGGAAGTAGGCGTAGCGGGAGGGGGCGGGGGAGTTTTTGGCGGGGGTGTAGTGGTTTAGGAATTCAATGCCGAGGTTGTAGAGGAATTGGATTTGTTCGGGGGTTTTGGGGTAGAGAGGGTGGTCGGGAGGGAGTTCGCTTGTGTGGCCGGTCCAGTGGACGGTGTAGGCTTTGCCATTTTGAATTTCATAGGTGCCGTCGGGGACATGGGGGAGTTTGGGGAAGTGGCGGGAGTAGTAGGGGTCTTTGGGGTCAAAGCCGAGGCGATAGGCGGTGCCGTTTGTGACTTTAAAGCGGCAGGTGGTGAGGTGCTGGGCGAGGCGAGCGAGGTGCTCTTGGGTAAGGGGGAGGAGGGAGACGCTGACGCCTAGGTCGGGGCGGAATCTGCCGACCTCGTCGTGGATGAGGTGGGCTTCTTTCAGGCTGGGGTGGTGGGTGAGTTCGAGGTAGAGGGGGGCGGGTTCTAGATCGCGGGTGGAGCCGGGGTTGAGCTTTTCGGCTTGGGAGGCAGTGAGGAGGCGGGCCATGGCATAATTTTCCATGCCCCAGAGTTCGCTGTAGTGGAGCAGAGGAGCTTGCCCTTTCTGGGGGACCATTTCGCCGGTGATGTGGCGGAAGGGGCCGTTCATTTTGAGTTTGGCGATGGGTTGGTTCATCTGGTAGAAGTGGACTTCGTCGAAGAGGCCGGGGATTTGGCTGGAGGGGGTTTCGACTTTGCCGTCAAAGCGGATGAAGGGGATGTGTTCGAGGGACTGCATCCAGGGGGAATCGCGGAGTTCAGTGAGTTCGTGGCCTGAGGCGTCCATGCCGTAGATTTTTCCTCCGTAAAAGTAGAGGGTGTCGCCCGGTTTTCCAATAAGCCTTTTGACGAATTGTTTTTTGCCGGGGAAGAGGTAAAAGTATTTTGTGTCGACGTCAGAGATGTCCATGCCTGCGCCGTTGAAGACAAAGATGGAGCCGCGCGAGACGAGGGAGGGGTCAAAATAGAAGTGGGCGGGCTTGAGGGGGACGTTGAGGCCGAAGTCGGTTTTGGAGACGACGAGAAAATCGCCCTCTTTCAAGGTGGGACGCATCGAGCCGGTGGGAATGGTGTAGAGCTCAAACCACATGGTGCGGATGAGAACGGCTACGGCTAAGGCAAAGAGGGTGCCGGTGAAAAAGTCGCGCGTTTTGTCCCAGAGGGTACGGGGCATGAGGTGGCGAGAGGCTTCGTGGAGGTGACTTGCGATGCGATGGGAGAGTTCTTTGTTTTTTTTGATGAGGGCTGTCTGGAGGCTGGTCAGGTGTGTTTCAATTTTTTCCTTGGCATGAGGGTCGAGGATCTTTGCTTTCCTGCGGTAGAGCTTGCTTACCTGGTGAAAGATTTTTTTCGAATGGCGGAGTTTCATCGGGGGTCTAGTATAAAAAATTAGGGATTCCAAGTAAAGGGTTTGGATGTTTCGGTGTAGCATTCGTTGTGGCCGAGGGGGACGAGAAGCCAGGTGTACTGGTGGCCCGGTTCGAGGAGTTCTAGGTCAGTGTCGAGGATTTCAAGGGTGAGGAGCTCTCCTTCTTGAGAGGCGAGGATGTGCTCGACGGGAAAGATTTTCTTTTCAGGAGGGGTCATGTCGACGGCAAAGAGGTCGAAGGAGTGAAAGTAGGGGGGGCTTTTGACGGTGAGGAGGAGGGTGTGTTCTGTTTTCTTGGTGGAGCCGAGGAATTGGGGAATACGGCGGGGAAGATAGCGATAGGGCGAGGGGAGGTGGTGGCCGCTGTCGAGGGCATGGAGGACGAGGGAGCCGGCGGCGGCGTCAACGGAGATGAAAAGCGGGAGGGGAAAGGAAAGATTTTGATCGAAATAGAGGGTGATGGTTTTGCCGGCGAGTTCAGTGCCGTCCTGCGGCCATTCGGCGGTGTAGGCTTCGAAACGGGGGTTGGGGATAGAAACACCTTCGTGGACAAGAGGGGGCTGCCAGATTTTGCGCAAATCCATCTCGCCGGAGCTGGGTGCGGGGCCGATCCGGCGCCGTTCGGTGGCGGGGATGGGCTTGAGGGGGAGGTTTAGAAGGCGGGCAAAGAGGCTTTCGTTGGGGGTGAGCTGGATCCAGGCGGCTTTGGAGAAGGAGTAGCATTCAATGATTTGGTGGGTGTGGAGGTCGATCTCGAGCATGGACCAGGAGCTGTGGCCGGGGGCTTTGGCGCGGACCCAATCGGGCCAGGAGGGGGGGAGCTCTCTTCTGTTTCCTCGCAAGAGGGTAATTTCTTCGAGGATGAGGGAGGAGGTGTCATGAGAGCGGATGTTGATCAGGGTAACGACTTGGTTCGATTCCAGGACGAGAAAATCGCCGCTTTTTGCTGTTTTAAGCCTGTCTTGTAAAATGTTTTCTACGGAGAATAAACTGCTTAAAAAGAACAGAAAAAGCCACTTCATGTGTGTAGTGTAGCAAAAAAGAGTTTAGGATTCCATTGCGAAATGGACTGCCCTCCGCTATAGGGGGGTATATGCGGCGATACTTTCTTTTAACGTTGTGTTTGTTTCTCATCCTGTGGAGCTTTTTGGGTCATGCGGCGGAAAGTGATCCGCGTGTGCAAAAACTCGATCAGCAGATTGAAGAGTTGCAAGAGATGAAGCGGGGGTACGAGGCGCGGGCGCTTCGGCACGAAAATCAGGCGGTCTATTTGCAGTTTGATAACCAGGCTTGGTTGGAGACGCGGCGCCACAACCAGCTTGCGGAAGAAAACCGGCAAAAGGCGGCGGCTTGCCAAGAGGAAATTGATCGGCTACAGGCTGAGAGGCAAAAGATTTTAGGGAAGGGGAAGTGATGCGGGCGCTTCTCACCGATCTCTATCAACTGACGATGGTCTACGGCTATTGGAAGACCGGGCTATATTCTCGAGAAGCAGTGTTTCATCTCAATTTCCGCAGGTGGCCGTTCCAGGGGGGATTTGCCTTGGCTGCAGGACTTGAAACTGCGGTGGAATTTTTGGAGGATTTCCGTTTTTTGCCAGAAGATTTGGCCTATTTGGAGAGTTTGAAGCTTTTTGATCCGAAATTTCTCGAGTTTTTGGGGGAGTTTGAATTTGCGTGCGATGTCGATGCGATGCCCGAAGGGACGCTCGTCTTTCCTTATGAGCCGATTTTACGGGTGAAGGGGCCTCTTTGGCAGGCGCAGCTTTTGGAAAGTCCTATGCTCAACTTGATCAACTTTCAGACACTCATCTCTACCAAGGCGGCCCGAGTTTGCTTGGCGGCCCACCCCGATCCGGTGATCGAGTTTGGGATGCGGCGGGCGCAGGGAGTCGATGGGGCGATTTCAGCAAGCAGAGCTGCCTACATCGGCGGGTGTGTGGCGACGTCCGATGTGATTGCGGGACAAAAGTTTGGGATTCCGGTGCGAGGGACTCATGCCCACAGCTGGATCATGGCGTTCGATACGGAGAGGGAGTCGTTTGAGGCGTTTGCGGACGTGATGCCGAAAGGGTGCATCCTGTTGGTCGACACCTACGATTCTCTTGAAGGGGTGAAGAATGCGATTGCGGTGGCGAAAAAAAAGAAAGGGTTTGTTCTAGAAGGGGTGCGTCTCGACTCGGGTGATTTGGCGGATTTGAGCATAGCCGCGCGAGAAATTCTCGACCTGGAGGGTTTTCCAGATGCGAAAATCATGGCGAGTAATGAACTCGATGAATATTTGATTGCCGATCTGAAGCAGCAGGGGGCAAAGATTTCTCTCTGGGGCGTGGGAACAAATTTAGTGACGGGAAAGGATCAGCCGGCACTGGATGGGGTTTATAAACTTTCGGCCATTCAAGATGCGAAGGGAGAATGGGTCCATAAGATTAAGCTGTCGGAGCAGATGGCCAGGGTGACCAATCCGGGCATTTTGCAGGTGAGGCGGTTTCGGGAAGGGGACGTCATTTACGACGAATTGTTGGGAATCGAAGAGCCGTGCACGGCGGTGGCCATCCAAGATCCACATCAGCAAAAAATACTGGGGAAAGGGCAGGATCTGCTCGTGCCAATTTTTAGGCGGGGCAAGCTTGTATACCCATTTCCTCTGCTGGAGGCGGTGCAAGCTCATGCGAAGAAAGAGTTGGCCTTACTTCCAGCTGCGATGAAGAGATTCACACTCCCTCAGCTCTATTTTGCTGGGATGGAGAAGAAATTATACGAGAAAAAACTCAAGTTGATTAAGAGGATGTCTACAAAATGAGGGTTCGTCGAGTTTTTGGATTATTTTGGCCGATTTTTGATTTTTTTTCGGGGGGTCATATACGAAGGTTGATATTACCCTCCAAAAAAACATCAAAAATCGGCTCAAAAGAACCAAAACATCGACAGAACCTCACTTTGCAGACACCCTCTAAACAGTGGAGAAAAAAATGAAACGTGCGCTCATCATCACCGATGTACAAAACGATTTTATGCCGAAGGGGGCGCTGGCGGTGGCAGGAGCCGATGCCATCATCCCTGTGATCAACCAGATCATTCCGAAGTTTGACCATGTATTCGCGGTGCTCGATTGGCACCCCTTAACGCATGTGAGCTTTGCCGCTACGCATCACAAGAAAAGTGGATCGGTGCTCAAGACAGAGGAGGGAGAGCAGATCTTGTGGCCGATGCACTGCGTGCAGGATACGGAGGGGGCAGAGCTAGCTTATGGACTGAAGAGAGACAAGATTGAGCAGGTGTTTCACAAAGGTGTCGATGTGAAGGTCGATAGCTACAGCGCTTTTTTCGATCAGGCAAAGCATCGTTCGACTGGATTGGCCGATGCGCTAAAGAAGTTACAGATCAAGGAGCTCTATTTTGCGGGGGTGGCCACCGACTACTGCATTCGCTATTCGGTCCTCGATGCGTTAAAGTTGGGGTTTAAGGTAGTGGTGATTCGCGATGCCTGCCGGGCGATCAATCGAGAAGCGGGGGATGAAGAAAAAGCTCTTGAGGAGATGCAGGCGAAAGGGGCTAAGATTGGTTTCTCGAAAGAGATTGTTTGACGCGCGCAAGGAGAGCAAAGTAGTTGAAGTACCGATCGAGGTCTTCTAATGTTGTTTTAAATTCGGTACTGTCAAGGGCTGCTGCGCAAAAGAGTTCTTTGACCCGAACGATTTCTCTCAGGCGCCCTCTCCATCGAGGGTCGAGAATTGTGAGATAAAAGAGATCGAGCGTTCGAGAGATGGCTCCCCAGTAGTATTCTGGCTCTTTTTTTGCGCGGATGGCCCGGTTCACCTCGCTGCCGATATTGCCGAGCTGCTCTTCTAGAGAAAATTTGGCCCAACTTTTTCGAGCCTGTTCTAAGTGGGAGGTCATGACTCTTTGACCAATGCATTGACAATTTCAGATATTTTTTCTCGGATTTCTGGGTTGTCCACCCCCCGAGAATCATTGTCCTGCCAAGGGCGTAAATTAATCATCGAGTCATATTCAATCCAGTCCTCTTTCGATTTTTTGAGATAAAGATTGATGCCCCATAGATCCGCTTGTTCTGAACCCTGCTCCAACAGAAGGGACTCTGCATCAGAATGCATCGGGGTGCCGGCGATCAGTACTTTTCGTTTCACGTCAACCACGGCTTTGACGAGGGCGATATGCCCTTTCAATTCTAGGGGCAATAATTCAGCTCGAGTGATGCATGTGTCAATAAGCTTAGCTGGCACAAGAGACCTCTGAGAGTTTTAACTGGCGTTATACCACAGAGGTTATTTCATGCGGAAGTCCGACTTTTCGTAGATAGGGCCTTTGCGCAGCGAGAGGAAGGCGACGGCGAGGGCAAACCCGGTGTGGTAGAGGAGGATGGGGAGGTCTTGCTGGGTGTGGAAGAGCCAGGTGAGGGCGAGGAGGGCGAGGGAGACGAGGGGGATGAGGTGGCGGGTTTTGCGGGCATATTCGGCAAAAGAGATGACGGAGGCGATGGTGACGAGGGCGCCTAAGATGGGGTCGAAGTCGAAGAGGGCGCCGCCGAGGCGGAGGACGGAGGGAGTGGCCATGAGGCTGATGCCGAGGAGAGCGGTGAGGACGAGATTCCAGGGGAGAGTGATGCTGGAGAGAGAGGCTTTAAAGATGGTAGTGAGGGGGGCGTCCATAGAGGGGCTTCTCCGGTCGGGGGTTTCGCCAGGGCATTCGTCGCCGTGAATGAGGAGGGTGAAGAAGGGTTTTCGTTTGTTGTAGCGGAGGAATTGGCAGGTGGCAGCCACTTCAGCTATGGCAAAGGGGACGGAACAGAGCATGCAGAGAGCGGTGATGAGGCAGAGGGTGCACCAAGTGCCGACGGAGAGAGGTTGGCAGATGATGAGGATGGTGCTGACGATGCTGACGGGGATGACGAGGATGCCAAAGACGAGGACAAGCCAGGGAGCGGTGCGCCAGCGGTTGGTGCCTCCTTGGCAGGCGGAGAAAAATTCGAGGGTGTAGGCAAGGGCGCCAAGGCCGGCATCGGAGACAGGAAAGAGTTTGGAGACAGAGGATTCAAGAACGGCGTGAGTGCCTGGAGTGAAAAAGGGATCCCAAACGGTGTCGAGGTAGTGGAGTTGGTAGGCGGAGAGGTAGCGGGCAATCATCCAGCAGAAAAAGGCGAGAAGGGCAATGGGGAGGCGCTGGGGCCAGGCGGAGGGGTTGAAGGACCAGCCGGGAGGGATGGTAGAAAATTCGCGGAGAGTATGGCCAGGCATGGGATGGAGAGTGATGGCGAGGGCAATCACCCAGATGCCGACAAAGGTGTCGTTGATGTAGCCGGCTGCGGTGGGGGCCCAAAAAACAAGGGGAGAAAATTGGAGCCAAATGCCGAGGAGGGTGATGGCCCAGATGGCAAAAGCGGAAGGGCCCTTGCGACTTTTTAGGCCAAATAGGATGAGAAGAGCGCCGCAAAGAAAGTTGGTGTAAACAATGGGAAGGCTCTCGATGCCAAATGTGACGGTGGAGGCGATAAGCCAGAGGCCGAGAAAGGCAAATGTATAAAAGATATTAACCGGGATTTTTTCTTCGTTCATCGGTGCAGCCCATTGATTTTGTACCATTTTTCAGGATCTTTCTTGAGAGAGTCGAGCATAATGGGAAGGGTTTCTTCAAGAGAGTGTTTGGGATTCCATCCGAGCGTTTTTTTGGCGCGCGTAATGTCGAGTTCGTAGTGGTCATCGGCAAAGTTAATCATCCAAGGACGAATGAAGGGTTTGTTTTTGAAGGAGAGGAGACATTGAACCCAGGCGCCACACTTGGCGACAAATTTGGGGATGCGATAGGTGGAAAAGGGGCGGTTGTAGAGGAGGCAGGAGATTTTGCTCTGGATTTCTGCGTAGCTCAACGTTTTTGGTTCGCCAATGAGGAGAGTGAGTTCAGGAGGAAGCGTTTTCCTTTTTTCCACGGCGAGGGCAATGGCGTCAACGACATCATCCATGTGGACGAAAGAAGATCCATGACAAGGATCGCCAGGAAACAGGTGAGCCTCCATTTTCTTTTCGTAGATGCGCTGAATTTGGTTGCTGATCGGAATGGAGTGGCACTGGTCGTCATACACACCTGCGATGCGGAGAATCACCGTGGGAATTTTGCCGCGCATTTCGTGGATGAGATGTTCGGTGTGTACTTTGGAGAGAGGATAATCCCATGTGGGGACGAGGGGGAGATCTTCAGTGATTGGCTTGCCTGGTTGTGTAGGGGCGTGAACGAGCATCGTGCTAGTGAAAATAAACTGCTCGACGTCGAATTCTTGCAAAGCTTTTAGGAGACGGCCCGTCCCTTGGACAGTGATGGTTTCATACTTGGGCGAGTGTTGCTGCGCAAAGCTGTAATAGGCGGCCAGGTGAATGACAGAGGTAATCTTACGGCCGTAAAAATCTTTGATGTGCTTGAAAGCTTGGACGACACTTTCATCTGAGGAGAGATCGACGGGTACGAGTTCTTCTTGGGACGAGGCATAAATCGCTTTGAGGAGCTCAAAGCCTACAATTCGATGGTCTTTGCCTAGCCTTTTGGCCGCTTGCGTTCCAATTCTTCCGCTACTGCCGGTAACAATGACGATCCCTTTGTCCATGGAGTCCCCTTTTCCTCTCTCTTAAAGAAGGAAGGGGAAAAGGTCAAGATTGTTTATTTTTTGGGGGGAATGGATTGAGGGGGCATGGAAATAATAGGAGGTATAAAGCTTATTGAAAAGAGGTCCTTTCTCTTTGTTGGGTTTGTTGCTATACCCTTCGCAGACTGAGCGCCTTCCGGCATTGGCGATGTGTTTCGGCTGGCACAAGGTAATACAGGGGTTGGGCTTCTTGCTTCGCAATGCAAGAGAGGAGATGGAGTGCGTGAAGCTGGAAGCGCTCTTTTACATTCATCTGTAAGCTCCTCAATCAACTTTTTAAAGCTAGCAAGATATGATTCGTCTTCTAGAGGAGAAAGATGCGCTTCTTGACTCCCTTCAGACATCGGAGCCTGGTATTTAGCGCAGCGAATCTCTTCCAGATTTCGAGAATGTCTTTCGCCTGGGTTATGACCAATGGCATCTTTAAATTTCACTGTACTCATGCAGGAATGGTGGCGCATGAATATGTCTTTCATTTTTTTGGTTATTTCGCCTTTGTTCAATAGGAAGTCTAATTTTTTTACTCTCATGGAACATGTCAGATCTATTGTTTTCAAAATATTATCATCAATAAAATTTGTATGAAATTGTCCAGCCGTTGGCACTTTGCCCAGATGTTTTTTCATGTGATCATCCCATTTCACCACCGAAATTGTTTCCGATGTTTTGATGGCATGTTCATACTCTGCGAGAGATAATCCATCCGGGTAGTTAAATATCTCAGAAAGAACAGAAAATATCGAATTCTTAAGGTCTGCTTTTGTTTGTACTTGGGTTAAAGGGAGAGGTGAAGATGTTTCTCCTTCCTTCATTGGTGTTGTCGTAGGTGGTAATTCAAGTTCTTCCATAGAATCTTGATCAAAGGAAAAAGCTCGTTGACTGGTCATGCCAGGAGTGCTCGGTAAGTTGGGAGTAGCTGAAGGATGTATGTATGAAGAAGATGGCTGATCATCAACTGAGGGGGGTGCGACTAAAATAATGCAATGAACTTCTTTTCCTTCGGGAGCATAACCTACTGAATTTTTAAATCTAACCACCCACTCCATATTGGGGAGGTTAATCGGACTGGTTTTCCTTTTCGATTTTGGTGTTGAAGAGCCAGAGAGAGGAGAGGGGGTTCTAGGCAGAACCTTTCGAAAGATCTGTGTCGCTTTATTCATTGTGGTCATCCTTTGAACAGAGCGAAAGAGGATGGGATATTGTAGCGCAACAGTCGGCGTGAATTGCGGACATTGGTAGTGATTCGGTATGAACGAGTGTGCTTCTTCATGATGTGTTGCCTGATCTCGAGCGTATGCGAAATGGAGCTTTGCCGGCTCTGGCAACTCTTGCATAAGATGTTCTAGCTCAGCACTAGGATGAGATATAGTTGACTGAATCATAAGTTATTTTAAATATTATACCATTTTATTTTATTAATTTAAATCATAATTGTTATGAGATTATCAAAATAAAATTTTTGTCGATTTTTTGGATATACCGAAATAACCTGAAGAGTTGACTTCTTGGCAAGGAGGGTCCTCAACATTCGCATTCGGAACGAGCGACCATTGCCTTCGGGCAAGGCGCGAGCGAAAGTTGACAGTAGCCTGTCTCTTATGAGAGGGGATTTTTTCTGGGATAAATTTTAGACTAGGCGAAATGAAAAAAAAATGATATAAAATGCAGCTTGCAATTTTGTGTAAATAATTTTTGCATGAGGTTAAAATGAGCGTTTCTCCAGCGAATGGTTCCTTTTTGGTTCGTGTTGCACCTGACAATCTGTCCAGTAAAAAAAATCTGTTTAGAGAGAATTTGCCACGTGCTGTAGTGAACTCATACGTTGATCCTTTTCTTGTAGAAAAGTCTGACGGTTCGTACTGTTTTCCATGTGGTGTAGATGACGAGTGGAAAAAGGATGTGGTCGATCCGTTGATGAATTGGTTTTTACAGAACAAACCGGGGAGTGGCATCACGGCAGAAGATATTAAAACATGGTTGGAGGAGGGGATCGAATAAGCCGTTTATGCGGCTTGCTTTTTTGCTAGGCTCTCTTTGCGTGAGATGTAGAGGATGTAAAAGTTGCTGGCGACGATGACAGCCGCGCCAATGACCATCGAAAGGGCCGGGGTTGTGTGCCACCAGAAGAAGTCGAGCATGACGACCCAAAAGAAGGAGGAGTAGTCGATGGGGGCGAGGGTGGAGGCGGAGGCGAAGCGGAGCGATTGGGCGATGGCGTATTGCCCGGCGGCTGTGATGATGCCGACGACGCCAAAGAGGGTCCAGTCGGACCAAGGCATGGGTTGCCAACCATTGAGGAGGAAGGGGCCCATCACGAGGAGCATGGCAATATTGGGATAGATGGCAATGGCAAGGCTATGCTCGGTGGAGGCAAGACGGCGCATCAGGATTTTATTGAGAGCGCCCAGGCCTGTTCCAAAGAGGACCAGGAGCGCGACCCACTGAAATACCCCTTTTGTGGGGGGGCATGCGATCATGGTGCCAATCATGCCGATGGCGACGGCGAGCCACTTTTCTTTGCTGGCCCGTTCTTTGAGAATCCACGCGCTGAGGAGAATCATGAAGAAGGGGGAGGTGTAGGCAATGGTGTAGACGGTGGTGAGGGAGGCGGCCTTCATGGCGTACATGAAGGAGAAGGTATAGGCGAGGTTGACACCGAGGCGGACGAGGTGGCGGCGCGGGTGAGAAGTTTGGAATACAGCCGAAAAATTGCGCTGGAGGCAGACGGTGATGCAGAGGGGGACAAGGCGAGAAAGGGCTCGCATAAAGGTAGCCTGGTGCACTGAGTAGGTGCCCATCATGTGTTTGGTGAAGGCATCGCAGAGAGGGTAGAGGGCCATGCCGAGGAGCATGAGGAGAACCCCTAGAAGAGCACGGTTTTGAAGAGCTCGGCTTGATGTGTTCATCGGGAAAGGATGGTACCAAAACGGGGATTTGCTCGATAGAGAGAAAATTATTTAGTTGTGGTTTTCCGATGAGAAATCCAGACCCAAAGAAAGATGATTAGGATGGAACCAAGGAGGAGGGGGATGCTAATGGCGTAGAGGTATTGGACGAGGAAGGCGGCGAGCATGGCGAAGAGGCCGATGATGAGACCGATAAAGAGAAAAGTTGATTCTATATAGATGCCGGCGAGGTAGACGGTCAGGGCTAGAAGGGTCAGGTTGACCAGTCCTGCGTTGAAGCGGCTCAGTGAGCCTAAGTCGACGAAGAAAGAGACGAGAAAGACAGAGAGTCCTAAGCCAATCCAATGGAGGAGTTCGTGCCAAAGGGTTGTGGGGGAGAGGGCGTCTTTATTTTGGCGTCGGGAATACCAGCTCAGCCATAAGGCGAGCAACGCATAGACGGGGACGATCCATTTCCAATAGTCAAAGCCGCCCGTTGTTCGAATGTCGGTGACGACCATACCGAGAAAAGCGAGGAGCAACATGATGATGGCGACAGCGAGACGGGCTTGCCAAGGATGTTGGTGTTTCATATTTTTTTGTATACAGGCTCGCCACTTTTATCTCAATTGTGCTAATCTTTTCTTGCATGGCTCCAAGAAGGTGGTTGCTTTTTGTCCTCATCGTCGGTTTGACGTGGCTCTATCTGTCTTCGCAGTATTTCATAGGTTCGATTCCTGCGCCGACGTGTCACCTGCGCGATCTAGCGCAAATTTGGACCGGATCGTGGAATGAATTTCTCCAAACGCATAAGACATTCGCCAATGTCCTTTTGTCGTTGCATGCGTTGCTTGGAGATGCGACTGTTCTTTTTCTTTTGATTCTGTCGATTTGGAAGGGGAGTGTGCGCCCCTCGTTGCCTTTATTGGTATTCCTGATTTTAAGGCAATTCCTGCAATTTTCCACTTCCCTGCCCACGGCTTCGGGGATGATTTGGCACGATCCGGGATGTCCTTCTCTTTTTTGCATCTATGGCATCCACAACGACCTCTATTTTTCGGCTTATGTGGGCATCGCGATGTTAGGGTTGCTGGAGTTGAGGAGACTAGGAAAGCCGATTTTAACGGGGATTGGATGGGCGGCTCTCTCTTTTCAAGCTCTGGTCAATCTTGCGCTCCAATCGCACTATACAACCGATATTTACACCTCGATTGTGACCGCGATTGCAGTCTATTTATTGGTCGGCAGGGCCATCCCCACGATCGATCGCTGGATTGGACAGTGGCGCACGATCCTCATTGGGTTGATCCTTGTGGGTGTTGGGGGATTTTTTGCCTCGCAGTCTTGGATTGCGCAAAAACCAATTCCCACATGTGGCATTGACGATACACTGCACCAATTTTCTCTCCGCATAAATGCCTTCTTCCACGTTCATACATGGGTGGGGAACGGGGCGCTTATTTTGATGAACACAGTTCTCGACGCGCTCACTGTTTTCCTGATGGGATTGACGATTTGGAAGCGGGAGATCCGTCCCTTTTTGACCACGACCCTTTTCATGGTACTCCGCCAGTCGCTCCAATTTTTGGTGGCGCTTCCTGTCCCGCCATTTGCCATTTGGTACTATCCTGGATTTCCCTCCCTTTTGCAAACTTACGAAGTAATCAACGACCTCTATTTTTCTGGTCATACAGGAGTGAGTATGATAGCGATGATTGAGTTGTGTCGCTTTAGGAAGAGCTGGCTTTCGCTTGTTGCTGTTGCGTGCTTTTTATTCGAGGCCATAGGGGTAATCATTTTACAGATGCATTACACGATGGACGTCTACACTGCGATCGTGACGGTGTATTGCGTTTACGTGTTGTCCTGCAAATGGGCGCCGCACGTGAACCGATTTCTAGCGAAAAATATTTTGAGAAATAAGTAAGAGCAGAGTATAAGGGGTCCTTATGAAGGATCCTCATAAATTCCCTTTTGTCTTTTTTGGCTCAATCGCTGCAGTGCTGTTTGCTATGTTGGCTTTGCTCGTAGGGCTCACTATGAGTGGAAAGGTGTCCGTTTTGACGCCAAAAGGGTTGATCGCTCTGAAACAGAGCCAGTTAATTCTCCACTCGACTTTCTTGATGCTGATTGTTGTGGTGCCAGTGTTGGTGCTCACCTATCTGTTTGCCTGGATCTACAGGGGCCAAAATAAGCGGGCAAAATATTCTCCTGATTGGGCGCACCACACGGGATACGAATTGCTTTGGTGGGGGTTCCCGTGCGTGATCATTGCAATTTTGAGTGTCATGGTGTGGAAAAGTAGCCACGAATTGGATCCGTTTCGCCCCATTGAATCAGAGGTGAAACCGCTGCGCATTCAGGCGGTCGCTCTTGATTGGAAATGGCTTTTTCTCTACCCAGAACAAGGGATTGCAACGGTCAATTTTGTTCAGTTTCCTGAAAAGACACCTCTGAACTTTGAGATTACGGCCGATGCGCCGATGAATTCGTTTTGGATTCCCGATCTTGGCGGGCAAATCTATGCGATGGCGGGAATGCGCTCGAAGTTGCATCTGATGGTGGATCAGGTGGGCGATTTTCGAGGGTCTTCGGCGAATTTGAGCGGAGCAGGTTTTGCTGGGATGGTCTTTACGGCGAGAGCAAGTTCCGAAGAGGAGTTTCACGATTGGGTTCAGTCGGTGGCCTCTTCATCCGAAGTGCTCAATTACGAGGAAAAAGTGAAACCGACACAGTATGATCCTCCTGCCTATTTTGTGCTGGACCAAGAAGATCTTTTTGAATCGATCCTGAAAAAATACATGACCGGAATGTGACATGTTTGAAAATCTGTTTGGCAAATTGACTCTCGATGCGCTGAAGCACGATCCTATTGAGGCGTCCGTGGGCGTGGGAATGGCGATCGGCGCCATCTTGACGGTTGCCTTTTTAACCTACACCAAGAGATGGACGTGGCTTTGGAAGGAATGGATCACTTCGCTCGACCATAAGAAAATCGGGGTCATGTATTTAGTTGTGTCGGGATTGATGCTCTTCAAAGGACTTGTCGATGCGGCCATGATGCGGGCGCAGCAGATTTTGTCGGTGGGTGATTCGCACGGCTATTTGGGAGAGGCCCATTTTCAGCAGCTGTTTACGGCCCACGGTGCTACGATGATCTTTTTTGTGGCGATGGGAGTGATTTTTGGCCTGATCAACATTCTCTTGCCGCTTCAAATTGGGGCGCGCGATGTGGCGTTTCCTTTCTTAAATAATATTAGTTTGTGGCTTTTTGTATCAGGAGCCATGCTCCTCATCATTTCACTTGTGGTTGGCCACTATTCGGGTGCTGGTTGGGTCGGGTACCCTCCCTTGTCAGGGATTCAATATAGTCCAGGCGTAGGGGTCGATTACTGGATCTGGAGCTTGCAGGTCTCAGGGGCGGGGAGCCTTCTATCGGGAATTAACTTCATGGTGACCATTTTTAAGATGCGCTGCCCTGGCATGACTTTGATGAAAATGCCCCTCTTTACATGGAGCGCACTGGCTACCATGGTCCTCGTGGTGTTTGCTTTTCCCATTTTGACTGCCACAGCGGGGCTTCTGACCCTCGACCGGATGATGGACATGCACTTTTTTACCCCTGACTTCGGCGGAAACCCGATGATGTATGTCAATTTAATTTGGGCGTGGGGCCACCCGGAAGTGTACATTCTCGTTTTGCCTGCGTTCGGGATCTTTTCTGAAGTGGTGGCGACCTTCTCGGGAAAAACCCTGTTTGGCTACACCTCGATGGTGTGGGCCATTGTGGTGATCACATTCCTCTCCTTCGTCGTCTGGCTGCACCATTTTTTTACGATGGGGGCAGGACCCAATGTCAACGCATTTTTTGGCATCATGACAATGATCATTGCGGTGCCTACGGGGGTCAAGGTGTTCAACTGGCTCTTCACCCAATATCAGGGGAGAGTCCGCTTCACAACGCCCATGCTTTGGTTCACCGGTTTTGTGATCATTTTTACCATCGGTGGAATGGATGGGGTCCTCATGGCTGTCGCTCCTGCCGATTTCCAAACCCACAACAGCCTCTTTTTAATCGCCCACTTTCACTCGATGATCATCGGAGGCGTTCTCTTTGGCTTTTTTGCCGGCTTTACCTACTGGTTTCCTAAGATCACAGGCTTTCGTCTCAATGAAAAGCTGGGCGCCCTCGCGGCATGGCTTTGGATTGTCGGGTTTGTATTGGCGTTCATGCCTTTGTATATTTTGGGACTCATGGGCGCTACTCGTAGACTCGATCACTACGAGGTGGCGACTGGGTGGCAACCTCTTTTCATCCTGGCTGGAGTGGGAGTGTTGATTATCGTATGCGGCTTTTGTGCGCAAATTTATCAGATTTATCGCAGCGTAAAGGAGAGAAAAGAGACCCAAGATTTAACTGGTGATCCTTGGAATGGGAGAACGCTTGAGTGGACAACTTCTTCACCCCCGCCCTTCTATAACTTTGCTAGAACTCCCGTTGTTCACGCTCGAGATCCTTTTTGGATGGCAAAACAGGAAGGAAAAAATCAGGTGGATCAGGCGCCTTTTGAAGACATTCATATGCCAAAAAACACTCCGCTGGGTATTTACATAGGGCTTTTGAGTTTCACCCTCGGGTTTGCGATTGTGTGGCACATCTTGTGGCTTGGGATCCTTTCGGCTCTCGGTTGTTTTGTTTGCCTCATCGTTCGCCTTTTCGACAAGGGGACCGAATTTACCATTACAGCAGAAGAGCTGAAAAATATTGAAGCGAGGCGAAAGAAATCCTCATGAAAGAAGAGGCTCCCGATACTCACCACGACCATTCGGCAAATACCCATTTCGGGTTTTGGCTCTATTTGATGACCGATTGTGTTCTCTTCGCGGTTCTTTTTGCTACCTACCTCGTCTTGCAAACAGGAACTGCAGGCGGGCCCACTCCCAAAAGCCTTTTTAGCTTGCCCTACGCCCTTACCGAAACACTCGTCCTCCTCACCAGCAGCTTTACGTGTGGTCTTGCCATGGTGGGCGCTGGACGAGGCAGTAGGCATACCTTGCTCACTTGGTTTGCTATCACATTTCTCTTAGGCGCAACGTTCTTAGGCCTTGAACTCGCCGAATTTGGAAGATTCATCGGCATGCATTTCACTTGGGAAAGAAGTGCTTTTCTCTCCGCCTACTTTACTCTCATCGGAACGCATGGTCTGCACGTGGCCATTGGCCTGATCATGATGATCATTTTTACTGTGCAAGTCTATCTCTGGGGCTTTAACGATCTTGTGATGCGGCGCCTCTCCTGTCTCAAGCTTTTCTGGCATTTCCTCTATCTCATTTGGATTTTTGAATTCATCATGGTTTACTTAACTGGAGTGGGTTAATGGAAACGCACAAGTTTGATCAAGGAACTGTCACAGGCTACATTGTTGGATTTATCTTGTCCCTTTTCCTTACAATGGTTCTCTACGCTACCGCGATTTTTCACTCCTTTTCTGGATGGGTTTTCCCCTTTTCGCTCTATTTTCTGGGCACACTTCAAGCCGCATTGCAGCTAAAAATGTTTGTCGGTATGGCCCGCGAGCCTAGACCCCGCTGGAATATGATCACCCTTCTTTTTATGGTGCTGATTGTAGTCATTGTGGTAGCCCTAACCCTCTGGATTATGGCCAATCTCAACTACAATCTCATGGCATCTTGATGCTCCGCACCTACTATCTCCTCACAAAACCGGGCATCATTTTTGGCAATCTCCTCACTACGCTGGGGGGCTTTGCCCTTGCCTCGCGCGGCGTGTTCAACCCCTTTCTTCTCCTCACCACTACACTAGGGATTGGCTTTGTCATCGCCTCCGCCTGCATTTTCAACAACTACATCGACCGCGACATCGACCGCAAGATGGTGCGGACCCGAAGTCGAGGATTTGCCAAAGGGACCATCTCCACCTCCAAAGCCATTGCCTTGGCCCTTTTCTTAGGTCTTCTGGGTCTTGCCGTCCTTGCCTACTTCACAAACTTCATTGCCCTCTCCGTAGCCCTCTTAGGATTTCTCATCTACGTCGCTCTCTACAGCCTTTGGAAAACCCGCACGCAATACGCTACCCTCATCGGCAGCATCGCAGGCGCCCTCCCCCCCGTCATCGGCTATACCGCCGTCTCTGCCCGTCTCGACGCTGGCGCTCTCCTTCTTTTTTTTCTCCTCGTCCTCTGGCAGATGCCCCACTTCTATGCCATCGCCCTCTATCGCCAGGACGACTATGCTGCCGCCGCCATCCCGACCCTACCCGCTCTCAAAGGCCCCCGCACAACCAAAATTCACATGCTTCTCTATGTCGCCGCCTTTTTTCTCATCTCCCTCCTTTTAGCGCTTCAACACACAGGAATTGCCTACCTTGCCGTTGCCCTTCCTCTCGGAGCGGCCTGGATTTACCTGAGCCTGCAAGGCTTTAAGCAAACCGACGATCGCCTCTGGGCCAGAGCGATGTTTCGCCTCTCGCTCCTCATCATCACAGCTTTATGTTTGATCATTTCTCTGGAAGGGTTATACTACGGTTAAGTATGAGTCCCGTCCAACCCACCGGTTCCTCCGGCGATACCCCTAATTTTAAGGCCCAATATGTCGTCAGTCCCGCCTTCAAAAAATTTTGGGAAACCCTTTTTCACAATGCCCCCCTGACCAAACAGCAACTTTCAGAAATGACCGATGCGTTTATCCATAACGTCTCGAATCAAATGAATAACGTGCTTCAGTGGGCGATTCGCCAGCAAAAGAAAAGACACGAAGAAGAAAAAAAAGAAGGGTTTTAATCGGTTAGCGGCTTGACACGGTAGATCGATTCCACCTGGTCAATCCCCGAAATGCAGCAGTTGAGATCTTTCAAGGCACCCGTTTCTATATCGTAGACCCATCCGTGAATCCAGAGAGGGGCCCCCCGCGCCCAAGTCCCTTGGACGATCGTGGTGTGGCACACATTCAGCACTTGCGTCATGACATTGAGCTCCACCAGGCGATTGTATCTCTTTTTCGGATCGTGGATCGCATCGAGCTCCTCTTTAAAGCGGGCATGGACATCGCGAATGTGGCGCAGCCAATTGTCTACAAGGCCGAGTTGGTGATCTTCCATGGCCGCCTTGACGCCTGCACAACCGTAGTGGCCGCAGATGATGACGTGTTGAATTTTGAGAAGATCCACAGCGTATTCTAAAACCGAAAGACAGTTGAAATCGGTATGGGGGCAAAGATTGGCCACGTTCCGATGGACAAACAGCTCGCCAGGCTCCAACCCGATGATCTCATTGGCAGGCACACGGCTATCGGAGCAGCCAATCCAAAGATAGTTCGGATCTTGCGCCTCCGCCATATGGCGAAAATAGTTAGGGTCTTTTGCCAGCCTGCTTTTGGCCCATTCGCGGTTGTTCTGAAAGAGTATATTTAATTTTTTCATACGTCCATTATAGCAAGAATCTTGTTTTCAGATCTATACGGAAATTGCTGCAACTTCTCAGACTCCAGGAATCTCTTGTTGATCAGGCATTCCAGAGCCAGGCGGACGTGGAGGAGCCCCCTCGATCTGTCGAACCCAAACCTGAACTTGCTCAGGCAACATGAAACCTAATGCATCGGAAGGAGTTCCTTGAGAAATTGCATTGTTTGCATGTTGAAGGAGTATTCGTCGAATCTTTGGGGGAGGGAGACGACCTTCCGCACGTTGGATTAAAATTGCGGCTATATTCCCTTGGAAAAGGGTGGTCACTCTCCTTTGCTCCTCTACCGATCTAGGGGCTCTTCTAGTAGCCTAGTGATCATGCCTTGCGATATACCGCTCATGAATGAAGAATTCTTCATTCATGAGCGGTATAAATATTCCAAATAAAATTTGAATTTTGTACCATCGCTCCTTATGCGATTCTTGATCCTATTATTTCTTTGTTTTGCTGCGTATGCGCAAGGGCTGCATGAGAAGAGGATTGAGTTATTTATCTACTGGCAACCGGATTTAAAAGGGGAGGCAGGGTCGTCGATTCACGATCGAATGGCAACGCTGGGATGGAAGCTTTGGAGGTGGGATAAAGATGCTCATCGGCCTTGGGTTCTTTCATGGCAAGAGGTGAAGAATTGGCAGGACTTGAAATGGTGGATGGGTTGGGGATTGCCAGGGAAATCGCCTTTCCACAGCGAGGAAACAATCTGGGTGTTTTTTGGGCTAGGATTGGATGCAAAATTCCATGACTTTAGCAGGGTGAGCAAGATAGGTAAGGAGCGGATGGTTTTATTTTTATGGGAGCCGTGTGTTGTAGAGCCTGAAGCCTATGCGCCTGAAATGCTCGCCAATTTTGGAAAAGTATTCACCATGGATGACGATTGGGTGGATGGAAAAAAATTCTTCAAATTTTATTATCCCGGGGGATACAGAGCAAAAGTAACCGAAGGCATTCCTCCCTTTGAAGAGAGAAAATTTTGTACCCTGTTTTCTACCTACTACAAGAGCAAGCACCCCAATGAACTCTATAGCGAAAGGGTAAAGATGGCTAAGTTTTTTGAGGACAAAGAAGGGGAGTTTGATCTTTACGGAAGAGGATGGGCAAAAAAGAAGCTGAAAAATTGGCGCGGCCCAGTAGACGATAAAATAGGCACCCTAAAGCAGTATAAGTTTTGCATTTGCTATGAAAATACCTGCAATGTGAAAGGATATATCACGGAAAAGATCTTCGACGCCTTTGCCGTCGGTTGTGTCCCAGTCTACTGGGGTGCAAGCAATGTAACAGATTATATTCCGAAGGAGGCATTCATTGATCGACGCGAATTTGAGAGCGATCAGGCGGTCTATGATTTTATGAAAAGCATGACAAAAGAAGAGCATGAAAGGTACGTGCGGTGCGCTGAAGAATTTTTGAAGAGTGAGATAGCTAAGCGTTTTACGGAAGAGAACTTGGAAGAGACTTTTACAAAGGTGGTTCAATGAGATTAGCCTCTAAGATTTTTGTGCTTACCATTTTTTTCGCAGGGATAATGGCGGGCGTTTTTTATTTTCGAAATTCTACCCCGCCCGCGAACGATTGGATGAATGAGCAAATCGAGAAAGACTTTGCCCCCTTTGCAGAGGCAAAGCTTTCGCGGAAGCAAGTTCGGCAAATTGCAGAAGATCCTGCGAACGATGACCACTTGTTCGTTCATTACTCGATTAAAAATAATAAAGTATCGCTCTTTCATCGTTTGGCGCCCGATCATCCGCTGGGTCAAGAGCACCTCTTCCCACGGATGAATGCGATCACAAACGCTTTGAAGCAGATTGTGAAGAAATATCCTTTGCCCGACATAGAATTTATCGTGTCGTTGCATGACGCTTTTTATAAATCGTTTGAGATTCCGGTGTTCGTGATGGCGAAGACGTTGCAGATGGAAAATCAAATCTTATTTCCCGACTTTCAGGCGTTGCGGGGGGAGTATCAAGTCTTAAAAGGTCAAGATATTACGAAGGATTCAGCCATCCCTTCTTGGGATGGAAGAAAGGGGCAATTGGTGTGGCGAGGAGGCCCGTCGCAGCATCCTCCGTTAGGATTTCCCGTCTCACTGGATCCGAATGAACCCCATTGTCTTTCCCGGATCAAATTGTGCGCTCTCTCACAACGAAATCCACAGCTCATTGACGCAAGATTTTCTTATTTGGGCGCCTCATGGCCCACTTTAGAGCCATTTTTAGGAAATTTTATCCCATTTGAAGAGCAAATGACCTATAAGTATCATGCACAGATTGATGGGTATTCGTGCTCTTATACCTCTTCCGGCTGGAAATTTTTTACCGGTTCATTAGTCTTTAAAGAAGATTCACACCATATTCAATGGTACTACAATGCGCTCAAGCCTTATGTCCATTACATCCCAGTAAAAGAAGGGTTGGGTGATCTCTTGGAAAAATTGGAATGGGCAAGGTTGCACGATGCAGAGGCAAGGCAGATTGCGCAGCAAGGGAGAGAATTTGCTCTCTCTCACATTACGCAAGGGCAAAATCGTCTCTACTATTACCACGCTCTTTTGGCCTATAGTCGCCTAAATTGGACCGACTAGATTAAGAACAAAAAACAGTCGGCTTATCGAGCAAAAGCCCAGAAAAGAAGGAAAACAGCGGCGACTTTCGCACCGATAGCTAGAAAAATGCGATGGAAATGACGGTCGACAAATTGCTTGACTGGTTCTCCAAACAGATACATCAGGCCACCGATCAGAGAAAAGCGAACCAGGCGAGCTAAGAAGAACCAAAGGAGAAAGGAACTGATTCCAAGCTGAAAAACACCAGCCCCCAGGCTGAGGGCTTTGAGGGGAAATGGGATGAGCGCTCCAATAAAGACAGTCCAGTTTTCATAGGTCTGAAATTGATGCGAAATATGCTCAAATGACGAGGTAGAAATAAGGTGGGGAACAACATAGGAGCCAATCATGTCCCAGAGAAAATGGCCCAGCAAGTAGCCGATTAGACCGCTACAGGTTGAGGCTAGGGTGGCCAGAATGACGTAGAGGATCGTTTTTCTCTTGTTCTGGAGGCAGAAAAACATCAGGATCGCATCCAACGGTATAAAGAGGAGTATCTCACAGAAAAAGAGGAGCCCAATCCAAAAAGGGGCTTTGGAGGACTCGGCCTTCTGAAGGGCCCAATTGTAGAGTTTGGTTGTCTGTGCTCGCATTTTGTCTTACCCGCGTAACATTATAAACGTTTTCTTGTTAAAGGGGTAGGATTTGTAAGTCATTGGTTATAAGAGAGTTTTAAGCATTTCCTCGAGTTTCAAAATATCTTTTGCAAAGAGGCGGATCCCTTCAGCCAGCTTTTCAGTGGCCATGGCATTGTCGTTGAGGAGGTAGCGGAAGGCTTTTTCATCGAGGGTGAGTTTTTGGAGGGGGTTTTGTTTTGCAGTCGTGGGGTCGAGTTTACGGTTGATTGGGGTGTCGGTATCCTTGAGCTCTTCGAGAAATTTGGGAGAAATGGTGAGGAGATCGCAGCCAGCGAGCTCCAAGATTTCTTCTTTGTTGCGGAATGAAGCTCCCATGATTTGGGTTTTGTAGCCAAATTTTTTGTAGTAGTGGTAGATCTGGGTGACCGACTGGACACCAGGATCTTGGGGTCCTGGATACGATTCTTTTCCTTCAGCTTTTTTGTGCCAATCGAGGATTCGTCCTACGAAAGGGGAAATGAGGGTGGCACCCGCTTCAGCGCAGATAATGGCTTGGGGAAGGCTAAACATGAGGGTCATGTTGCAGTGGATCCCCTCTTTTTCAAGCGTTTTGGCCGCCATGGCCCCTTCCCAAGTGGAGGCGAGTTTGATGAGGATCCGTTTTCGGTCGATGCCGGCCGATTCATAAAAAGAGATGAGCTTGCGCGCTTTGGCGATACTTCCTTCCATATCAAAAGAGAGGCGTGCGTCGACTTCAGTTGAGACTCTACCGGGAACAATTTTGAGAATTTCAATCCCAAAATTGACGAAGACTTTGTCGAGTGCGTGGAGGAGAGGATTATCTTTTCTCGATTTTCCATATTTGATGGCGTCGAGGAGAAGATGTTTGTACTGGGGTTGTTGACTGGCCGCGTAGATGAGAGAGGGGTTGGTGGTCGAGTCGGTGGGGGCATACTGCTTGAGCGATTCAAAGTCTCCTGTATCGGCAACAACCGTTGTGAATTTCTTGAGTTGATCGAGTTGGTTCATTCTAGTGGTCCTTTAAAAGGGTTGCGAATGAGGGGAGCGCTGCTGTTGAACTGATCATAGAGGTAAGAAAAATAGTCAGGTCTAAAGGTCTCATGCAGATCATCAACATGCACAGTAATCTCCTTACCATCGCTCAGCGCTGCGGCAATTTTTTCTTGCGCAGTGGCGGGGATGTGGAGGCGCATGCGTCCCTCTCGCAGTGGCAATCTTTGTTCAAAAGAGGGTTCTCCCTCGATCGCAAATTTGACGAGGACCGATTTGCGATCGGGTGTGTCCGAGCGGAAGGGATATTGCATTGAGCTGAGGTAGAGTTCCACGTTTGTGTCGAGGCGTAGGAATTCTAGACGCAAGGGGGAAAGAGAATCGGTGTTGCAGCAGGAAAGTCTTGCCGAATCAAATTGCTTTTCTCCGGACGCGATCGACTCAAGTTGCCAGGGGCTTTTCGATACGCAGCCTACCGTCAAAGTGAGAAGTAAAAGTGGGATATAACGCATAGCAACTCCTAGTGTGATTGATCGCCTCCGCTGTTCACGAGAGCCACGACAATGACTCCGGTGACGGCCGAGGCAATAGAGCCTCCAGCAAAAAGCCAATTTTGCCACTCACTATCTTGGCCCATTTCACTGGCCTCTGCAGCACCGGTACCGATCGGGGGGTCTGCGGACAGACTAGTGATAGACAGTAAAGCGATGAGGCAGAAGAATGTTCTCATACAGGCTCATTGTACACCAGCGAGAAATTCTGTCTAGAAGAAGAAAGAAAATCAAAAATTCCCTCCTAGATAGGAGGGAACTCTCCGCTGCCCTTATCGATGGGAAAACTTCCTGTTACCAAAATAGGATGGGTGATTTTCTCTAAGTTTATACTTTTGAAATGCTTTCGCTACGGGACCTTGGGGATAGATTTGCCGTCGTTGCTTTGCAGGTGGACTATTGAAAATCTGGATTAATGTCACTTCTGTCTGTGGAGTGAATGCCAAATTAATGTAGGTCTGCTCTGGTACAGCATTTAATATATCTGTTGCACGTGCCGTAGCGATCTGGATGAGGGCGTTATCATAGATTGTTTGTCTTTCGGTTGACGTAGCAAAAGCGTTTAATTGCGTTAACTCATTGAGTACTGGACCGATTGGGTCACCTCCTACTGCTTCTGTAATGGTGGTATTTAACGCTTCGCGAAACCCAGCTGGCGTATTGGGGGGGGCAGGTGTTGCGGGGGCTGCGGTTGCAGGAGCAGGTGTTGCGGGGGCTGCGGTTGCAGGAGTAGGGGTTGTGGGGGCTGCAGTTGTAGGAGTAGGGGCAGGGGTTGTGGGGGCAGGGGTCGTAGGAGGGGGAGGAGCAAAAGGGGCAGGGGTTGTGGGTCCCGCTGTTGTGGGGGGTGGTGCGTTCGTTATCGGTCGGAACGTGCCTGGTGTTGGCGTTGCATTGTGCGGAATGGCAGGAGCATGATGTCTCGATGCAGCGATTCCACCTCCCACACCTGCACCGATAATGACCAGAGCAAGACCCGCTGCAATAATGGCTACACGTTTTGGATGTTCTGCAAAATGCTGTTTGGTGATGGTAAAGTAAGTCTGTGGTTTGCCTAATAAGGAATTTAAGGAACTTGTTGTCATTGTCTCACTCTCGTTTTATTCACTTGTTACAAAACCCGATCAGTCTGGATCAAATTTTTGCCTAGCAGTTTCTCTATCAACTTAATTTTTGTCTATTGTAAGTTTTTAAGGCTTCGTAAATTCTTGGCAATGAATGGGATGATCAGTTTTTTGGAGGATAGATTTTGGCGTGACCTTCCTGAAGAGCAAGGAAATGCCAGTGGCTGCCCATGTCAGGAAAGGCAGTTGTGATGTTTTTTTGGAATTGGTCCCACTGGCGTTGCTGTTGGGATGCAGTGGGTTCATCGGAAGTGAACTGGCCGAGGGAGGTGAGAAGTGCAGCATATTGGTTTTTGCGCGGGTCGGAAAGGGGAGTTGTTAGATCGGGGAGAAGGGAAAAGGAGCGGAAGGCTTGAAAGATTTCCTTCTGGAGAGTGGTGATATCTTTTTTCTGAAGAGCTGCAGTGAGGATGTAAGCCGTGGTCCCGTCTACATAAATGGCTTGGTAGGTTTTGACTTCGCCCCACATGCCGTTTGAGGTGATTTCGGTGAGGCGCCCTTCGCCGGCTTGCATGGTGAATTTGCCGAGATCGCGCCAGGTGGTGTTCCGCTCGCGCAGGTGCACCTCTTTGACTGCTTTAAGATATTCTTTGAGGGGTACGTCAATTTCTTCGGTGGCGAGATTAATGGAGGGGTGGAAGGCGGTGGTCCCTTTGCCAACGAAACCCACTTGCACATAAGGGGATGCATTGCGGGGACGGGCGCATTGCCATCCTTCGGGCGGGGTGAATAGGGGGGTAAGGGCGAGGAGGAAGAGGAGCATGATTAATGGCTCGATGAGCTGTCGTTGTTGTCAAGTAAGGAGACAAGGGTAGCGATGCCAGCAAAGATCACGACCCCCCACCCCATCATTGAGACGATGGTGGCATCGCGGGATGCATAACCTGCGACTTCTCCTCTACGGGTTTGCGTCTTCTTCGCTCGTGTTTCCTGTGCCGGGAGGCTGCAGGCCATGACGATGACGAGGAGGACAAGCCCACTCCTTTTCATTGAATCCCTCCTAAAATCTCTATATCTCAGAGAGCGGAGTTTCAAGCAAGCCATACTGCTCATGATTCGATCATTGGTTTCGTCAGCGTCGGTTTTGCCCCCACTTCGAACCCGTCTATATTGCCCAACTGATTGAAGTTGGGCTGCAACGACCTACCCCAAAGACTGGGGTCTTTGGGGACCCCAGCTTTCGACGCCAGCTGCGCCTGGTTCAAATTTGGGGAGCCTTCTTGCCGGATCCCAATTCTTGAATCACTCCCGGTATGGAAGGGATTGCCTTGCAGCTTAGTGAGAAAAGGAAGAGGGAGAGCTGGCAGCGGCAGCGGCAGTCACGCCGACAACAACGCCAAGTACAGCTAATCCTGTTAAGCCGATGCCCCATGCGAAATCACTGCTAGAGGATTTGCCAGCGGCAGCGCCTTTTCCGTTATTTTGCGCATAGCCATTGCTTCCTGCAAGAGTTGCAACGATTGCTAAGATAAGTGAAATTTTTTTCATACCGATATTCTCCAATTGGTTACGGATCAGAGCTTGTCTCGAATTTACACGAAGAAACATGCTCAATTAATTTCTGTCCGTCGACTTCATCTTATCACTTCTTCAAATTTTTCCTAGAAAAAACTTAGGTAGCAGAGGGGAATTTTATTTTTTCAGTATAATGGGGCTTTTGTGTAACATCTGATGTGAGAGTCTCAACTTTCATGAGGATAGTATGAAGAGCTTAGAGTCGGGAAAGGATAAAATACAGAAAATTTGCGATGTCCTTAAAAAAGAGACGCTTGAACCGGCAAAACAAGAGGCGCGTGAGATCATTGAAAACGCTCATCTGCAAGCGGTTGAGATCGTAAAAGAGGCGCAAAAAAAGTCAGAAGAGCTTGCTGCAGCCGGCTTGAAGGATTTGGAAGAGAAGCAAAAGGTGGCTCAGGCGTCTATGCAACTTGCCTGCCGCCAGGCTGTTGAACAGCTGAAGCAAAATATTGAGGAAGAGTTGTTTGAAAAGCAGCTTTCCGAACTTGTTACAAAAGAGATGACCGATTCTAAGATGATTGCCCATCTGATCAATTCTTTCATGCGGGCGATGGAAGAAAAAGGGGTGGAAGAGGAGTTCCTTGCGATGATTCCTCAAGATATTTCCCCCAGAGCCATCAATGCGTTGATTGTGGCGCAAGCGCTGGACAGGATTAAGAATCATACTGTGGTTGTGGGCGATTTTAAGGGAGGCGCGCAAATCCGTTTGGTGGGCCGGCAGATTACAATTGACATTTCAGATGCGGCGGTGCGCGAGCTGATTGCGCAGTATATCCGCAGAGATTTTAGAGACATGGTGTTTAACATATAAGGCGCTCAATGGCTCGTTACTATTTTGTATCGGCCTTTTGTCCTCCTCTGGTTTTGGGCACAAAACCGGAGCTCTCGTTCAAAGAATTTTACGATTTGTTGCAGGTCAACCTCACTTCGCAAGATTTAAAAGCGTTTGATCACCTTTTGCGTCCCATCGATTTGTATAATATCAAAGCGTTGTGGTCGGGGCTTCCTCTCGATGAGAGGGGGATGATTCAGGCGCGCGAGCTAGAAGAGGCCCTTTTAGTGCGCGACACGCTACCAAAATATTTAGTTGATTTTTTGCTCTCCTACGAATCCCTGGAAGAGCGTTTGCGCTATTTCTCCAAGCTTTATGTAGGGATGTATGAAGAGGAGGAAAAAAAGAAGGGTTTTTTAGGGGCCTATTTTCGGATGGAGAGGGAAATTCGGCTGGTGCTGACGGCTCTGCGGGCTAAAAAATATCATCTCGATTTGGTGAAACAGTTCCAGTTTGAAGATCCAGAAGATCCTTTGGTTGCAGAGATTCTGGCGCAAAAAGATGGGGCTGAGGTTTTTCCACCTCTAGAATATGAAGCTTTAAAAACCCTTTTTATGGAAAATGGAGATGACCCGAAAAAGTTGTCCTTTGCCCTCTTAAAATTTCGCTTAGAGCGGATTGAGGAGATGGGGATGGGGTATCATTTTTCCTTAGATGAGGTGATGGCCTATGGGGCTCGTCTTTTGATTGTGGAAAGTTGGGATCATCTTGATCGAGAAAGGGGAAATGTGGCAGTGGAAGAGTTGAGCAGATATGGATAAGTCAACAGGGATTGTGGTAGAGGCATTCGGGAACCTTTTGCACGTAAGGTGCGATGGGTTTGTTCGCCAAGGTGAGGTGGCGCGTGTCCAGCTTTCGGGAGAGTCTCTCCTCGCCGAAGTGATTGAAATCGCCGGCAGTGTGGCCAAAATTCAGGTCTTTGAAGACACGCGGGGGATCAAACTCAATACTCCAGTGCAGTTTGATGGACATCTTTTGGAGGCCGAGCTGGGACCAGGCCTTTTGACCGGGATCTTCGATGGGTTACAGAACCCGCTTGAAGAGATGGCGGTAACGACAGGCGTCTATCTCTCGCGAGGGGTCTATTTGCCTCCGCTCAATAGAAAAAAGAAGTGGGATTTTACACCTGAGGCGAAAGTGGGTGATCTGTTGCAACGGGGCGATCTTCTTGGGACCGTTCCCGAGGGACGGTTTCAACACAAGATCATGGTTCCTTTCTCTTTTTTTGGAAAGGTGAAGATCACTTCCGTTGCGAAAGCGGGCTCTTATACGGTGGAGCAGGTGATCGCTGAGGGAGAGGACGAAAAGGGAAAAAAAGTTTCGTTCCAAATCATGCAGCGCTGGCCGGTCAAAAATACTTTGATGGAGGGGACGAAGGTTCGCCCTTACAAGATGATGGATACGGGTCTTCGCATCTTAGATACTCAGTTTCCGGTTCTTAAAGGGGGGACATTTTGCTCGCCCGGACCGTTTGGCGCAGGAAAAACAGTGATGCAGCACCACCTCTCTAAATATTCAGCTGTCGATGTGGTGGTGATTGTGGCCTGCGGAGAGCGGGCAGGAGAAGTGGTAGAGGTCCTTCAAACCTTTCCGCAGCTGATCGATCCCCATACAAATGAGCCGCTGGCAAAGCGGACGGTGATGATTTGTAATACCTCCTCGATGCCGGTCGCTGCGCGCGAATCCTCGGTTTATATGGGGGCGACCCTGGCCGAATACTATCGGCAAATGGGCCTTGATGTCCTTTTGCTCGCCGATTCTACCTCGCGATGGGCTCAAGCGATGCGAGAAATGTCGGGTCGGCTGGAGGAAATTCCTGGCGAAGAGGCGTTTCCTGCCTATTTAGCGTCTCGTATTTCTTCGTTTTATGAGAGGGCGGGGCTCATTCAGTTGAAAAATGGGCAATTTGGTTCGCTCACGATTGGCGGGAGCGTATCGCCCGCAGGAGGCAATTTTGAAGAGCCGGTGACGCAGGCGTCCCTCGCGATTGTGGGCGCTTTCCACGGCCTTTCGCGCGAAAGGTCCGATGCGCGTAGGTACCCGGCCATCGACCCACTGATCTCCTGGACGAAATATCTCGATGCGGCGGGAAAAGAGCTCAGCAAATACCTCCCCGGATGGGCCGATAAGGTGAAGAGTTCCTCTCAAATTTTGCGCAAAGGGGACGAAATCGGCAAAAGGATGGAGGTAGTGGGAGAAGAGGGGGTTGCGATTGGCGATCTGATTGTCTATCTGAAGTCGGAGCTTTATGAATTTTGCTATTTGCAGCAAAACGCTTTTGACAAAGAAGACGCCTATTGTCCGTTTGAGAGGCAAATCGAAATGTTTGGCCTTATCCAGCAGATTTTCTCTCTAAAATTTGACTTTGATTCCCACGATGCTGCCAGAACTTTTTTCTTAGGACTGCAAAACGAGCTGAAGAACATCAATTTCATCCCATTCCGCTCGCAGCGTTACACAGAAGCGGTGGCGAAGGTGACTGAAAAAATCCAGAGTGCGAAGAAGAAATGAGAAAAGTATACGATCGGATCATTGACATTCGGGGCAATCTCATTACGGTAGCGGCCGAAGGGGTCTCATTGGGCGAAATGGCGATGGTCCATAAAGCCAACGGGACGACCACCTTTGCCTCGGTCCTCCGCTTTGAAGATGACCTTGTCACTTTGCAAGTGTTTGAAAATACGCGGGGGATTTCAACGGGTGATAAGGTGACCTTCCTCGGCAAGCAAATGGTTGCGGTGTTTAGCGAATCGCTGCTCGGCAGACGGTTTGACGGAACAGGACAGCCCATTGATGGCGGTCCTTCCATCGTAGGAGAAGAGGTGGGCATTGGAAAACCCTCCTTCAATCCGACCCGGCGCGTTGTGCCGCGCCATCTTGTCCGGACCAACATTCCGATGATCGACGTCTTCAATTGTCTGGTGAAATCGCAAAAAATCCCCATTTTTTCTGTTGCGGGAGAACCCTACAACCAGCTCCTCATGCGGATCGCCAATCAGACCGATGCACATGTCGTCATCATTGCGGGGATGGGACTTCGCTTTGATGACTATCAGTCGTTCATCGACAACGCCGAAAAGGCAGGCTCAATCGAGCGATCGGTGATGTTTATCCACCGCGCAACCGATCCAGCCGTGGAATGCCTTTTAGTCCCCGATATGGCGTTAGCTGTCGCTGAGCAATTTGCCCTCGAAGGGAAAGACGTTCTTGTTTTGATGACCGACATGACCGCCTTTGCCGATTCGATCAAAGAAATTGCGATCACGATGGATCAAATTCCCTCGAACCGCGGCTATCCAGGCTCTCTTTACTCTGACTTAGCTGCCCGCTACGAAAAGGCGGTCGATATTGAGGGGAGCGGTTCCATCACCATTCTTTCGGTCACTACCATGCCGGGTGGCGATGTGACTCATCCGATTCCCGATAACACCGGCTACATCACCGAAGGGCAGTTTTATCTCCACGGCGGCGTCATCGATCCGTTTGGGTCGCTTTCCCGACTGAAACAGCAGGTGATAGGAAAAGTGACAAGAGAAGACCACGGCGATCTGGCCAATGCGATGATCCGCTTGTATGCCGATTCCAAAAAGGCAAGAGAGCGGCAGTCAATGGGTTTTCGCCTCTCGCAATGGGATGAGAAACTCCTTCGTTATTCGTTCCTCTTTGAAGAAAGGATGATGAACTTACAAGTTAATTTGGGCCTCGAGGCGGCGCTCGATTTAGGTTGGCTGACGCTGGCCGAATGTTTTGATCCTGAAGAGGTTGGAATCAAGAAAAAAATTGCCGACCAATACTGGCCCCGGGAACTGCACGGCGAGAGGTAACTGATGGCAGTGAAGCTGACGAAGAACGAGTTGAGGAACCAGCAAACCCGTCTTTCGCAGTTCCAGCGCTATCTCCCCACGCTCCAGCTGAAAAAATCGATGCTCCAATTTGAAGTGAACATGGTTCATTTGGAAATTTCGCGTCTGAAAGAAGAGATGCGGTTGGTGCGCCGTCAAGTGGAAGAGTTTTCTCCTCTTTTTGTCGACAAAGTGGACCTCAATATGACCGAATTTGCCTCGGTGGTTCATGTCAAAAAACACTATGAAAACATTGCAGGTGTGGAAATTCCTCTGTTTGACAGTGTGGTGTTTCAGGAGCCAGAAGCGTTTCTTTACGACACTCCCGTTTGGACGGAACGGGGCATTGAAATGGTGCGCGAGCTAGTGAGCATGCGCGAAAAAATCGGAGTGGCGGAAGAAAAGAGGCGGGCGCTCGAGAAAGAGCTACGCGAGGTGTCGATCCGCGTCAATCTCTTTGAGAAGGTGTTGATCCCCCGTTCGCAGCAAAACATCAAGAAAATTCGGATCTTTCTCGGCGATCAGCAACTCGCAGCGGTGGCGCAAGCGAAAGTGGCCAAAACAAAAATCTCGAGGGAATCTGAATGATTGTCGATCTTCATAAATACCTCATTTTTGGCACAAAAGACGAGACTTCCAAGTTTTTTGCCCTGGCACAACGGGCTGGGTTTCTCGAATTTATCGAGAAAGAAAGTAAGCGGCAGACCGCTTTGCCTGAGGAAGCCAAAACACTTCTCTCCGCCATTCGGGTTGCCAAACACCATCCTGTCCATCCTAAAGAGGCCCCCTCTACACCCCACGAACCCATCCATTTGGCAGAGAAAATTCTTGCCTTGGCAGCTGATCATGAAAAACTTCTCGAAGAAGAAAGAGTGTTAGGCCTTGAAATTGCCCGCATCGCAATCTTTGGCGACTTCTCTCGTCCGGATCTCGATCAACTCGAAGTGGAAACGAAGAGGATATTCCAGTTTTTTTGCATGAAAAGTGATCTGGCACATGAGATAGAAATTCCAGACGAGCTTATCCCGATTGGCACCGACTACGATCTTGATTATTTTGTCTCGATCAATAAAGAAAAAATTCATCCTCCAAAAATGAGCGAAATCCTGATTGACCGACCTGTTGGGGTTCTCCGCGATCGGCTCATGATTGTGCGCGAAGAGTTGGGCAGAGTGGAAAACGATTTGCGCACCTATGCCAATGGGATGGCTCTTTTGGAAAAAGGGCTTGTGGAGTGTTTGAACATCCACGCTCTGGAAAAGGCCCAAAATGAGGCCTCTTTTCCGCTAGGTGAAAGCCTTTTTACTGTTCAGGCCTGGGTCCCGAAAACCCGCATCCAGTCGCTTCACGCCCTTTTAAGCCACCTCAACATCGACTGCATGGAAATCACCATCGATTCGCACGATCAAATTCCCACCTGTATGGAGAACAAAGGGGTTTCTAAAGTGGGAGAAGATCTGGTTCAAGTCTATGATATCCCAGCCTACACCGATAAAGACCCCTCGACCTGGGTACTCCTCTTTTTCGCCCTCTTTTTCGCCCTGATCATTTCCGATGCAGGATATGGGCTTATTTTTCTTTTGGCTGCCCTCTTTGTCCGCTGGAAATGGGGTCCCTTTGAAGGAGCAGGCCGCAGATTCCTCAAGATGTCGTTTATCCTCTCCACGTTTTGTATTGTCTGGGGCGTTCTCACCTCCTCCTATTTTGGCATTCAGATTGCTCCCAGCCACTTTTCGCGAGAATTTTCCCCCATCCAGTACCTTGCCTCTCGGAAAGCCGCCTATCACCTCGAACAGAAAGACGACGTTTACGAAGAATTTTTGAAACAATATCCGCAGCTTACCCAAGCCAAAACAGGCGAACAATTCCTTGAGCTCGCTGTCACCACCAGCGGCCCTCACTCCAAATACACCGCCCTCGACACTTTCTACGACAACCTCTTCATGGAAACCTCCTTTCTCATCGGCATTTTCCACGTCAGCCTTGCCTTCCTTCGCTATTTCCGGCGCCACTGGGCTGGCATCGGTTGGATTTTCTTCATGATCGGCGGCTACCTCTATTTTCCCTCTGTTGTCAACGCCACTGTTCTGGTCAACTTTATGGGTTGGATCCCTAAACCAACCGCCCACTTCATCGGCATCCACTTCATTTTCGGCGGCCTCTCGGTTGCCTTTTTCCTCTCATTCCTCCAGAAAAAATGGGGTGCCTTGGCCGAGCTTCTCCACATCGTCCAGCTCTTTGCCGACGTCCTCTCCTATCTCCGTATCTACGCCCTCTCGCTCGCCGGCATGGTCGTCGCCCACACCTTCAACGACCGTCTTGGCCTTGACCTTGGCCTCATCGCCAGTCTTTTCGTGATCCTCCTCGGCCACTCGATCAACATTACCTTGAGCATCATGGGCGGCGTCATACATGGACTTCGCTTGAATTTCCTAGAATGGTATCATTACTGTTTTGAAGGAGGGGGTAGACTCTTTAACCCCTTACGGATTAAAAGAACAAGATAGGTGAAAAGATGAATTTCGACATGGTAGGACCTGCAATTGTACTCGGACTGGGTTGTCTTGGCAGCGGGATTGGCTGCAGCATCGCCGGCATGGCCTCTCACGGCGTCATGACTCGCGTCGAAGAAGGACACGGCAAATTCATCGTCCTCTCCGCTGTCCCCTCAACCCACTCTATCCTTGGCTTCATCCTCATGGTCCTCATGAAGAATGCCATCAAAATCGGCACCCTGACCCCGCTCAGCGGCCTTGGCATTGGCCTTTTTACCGGTCTTGCCATGATGGTTGTCGCCATTTACCAAGGCAAATGCGCCGCCACCGCCATCCAGGCCTCGGCTAAGCATCCTGCCCTGTTTGGTAAGGTGTTTGCCGCTGTTGGGATTGTTGAGTCCTTCTCGATCTTCGCCTTCGTCTTTTCGCTTCTCCTGCTATAGATCGTTTCATAGAAATCTCCATATTTCCAAAATATGGCGCAAAATCATCTTTTTTTCGCCATATCGCATTTCCATCTGGAGAAGAGAAAACGGCAAACGAGGGTGGGGTGAAGGACGAGGTGTTTGAGGAGGGTGGGGTAATTGACGCTAGTGAGCTTTTTGTGGAGGGGTGGGCCGGGGAGGAGGGCGTCGGCGATCCATTCGGCGTAAGGGGGAGGCATGAGGGGGAGCTCTATGAGGGGAAAGTAGCGGACGGCGCGTGATTCGGCGGAAGGGGTGGGGGTGCCGTGCAGGGGGGAGCATTCGTAGAGGTGGGTAGGTTTGGCTAAGCGGTTGATGGGGTCGTAACGGCCGACGAGACGCTCCCTTTTGACAGTAATGCCCGTTTCTTCCAAAATTTCCCTGCATATGGCCTCCTCGGGTGTCTCGCCTGGGTCGATGGCGCCGCCGGGGAGAACCCATACGGGGACGTCTTGGCGCAAAATGAGAAGAACGGAGAGGCGATCTTTGGAAAAAACAGCTCCTGCTACACTTTTAATTTCTGCCATGTTGCTGACAGGATGCTACAAGGATCATCTTTATGTCCAGCAGGAGTGGGTAAACCGCCAGTCGCTGGCCAGCAGCAAAGTCCATACGCCCGATCCGAGGCAAGAAGATCCTCCGATTGGACAGAGGCTCATTGTGGCTTGGGATTTTCCAAAAAGTATCTTTGAAAAGCAGCTGACTGTCGTGACAACGGTTCGCCTGTGGAATAACGAACAAAAGGTATTTATGAGTCCGGTGGAGAGAAAACGGGATGTCACCTCTTTCTTTTTTCCCGATGCGACATTTGATTCAAATGTGCGGATTTTAACCTATCGGGTCCAAGTTTTCTCTGCGAAGGGCGAAGAGGTCGATGTGTGGGAGCATCACTTTTGGACGGAACTCATTGACATCGACAAAACTTCATCGGCCCAGCGGATGAGCGATTCGGTCTCCTCCCAGCCAAGGCAGGGGTCGGTAATCGAGACGCCGTAGTGGAGGGCGCTTCGGGTGGTGAGGGGTTGCTTGCCTTCGAAAAGATGACTTTCAAGCATCAGCCCAGCAATGGCATGGTTCCCTTCCGCTACCTGCTGAATGATCGACTCAAAAGCTCCCTTTTGCTTTTGCAAATCCTTGCCCGAATTGCCGTGTGAGCAGTCAACCACAAGTGTGGGGGGGAGGTGGTTATTGCGCAAGGCGCCAAGGCTTGCAGCGATGGAGGCGGCGTCGCAATTGGGTTTGGTATCGGAGCCACGCAGCACAAGGTGGGTGAGGGGATTGCCCGCAGTTTTCACTGCGGCGATTCTCCCATCTGGGTCAATGCTCAGATAGGAATGCCCCATGCGAGATGAGATCACTCCGCACACCGCCACATCGATTTCTCCATGGATGTCGTTTTTAAATCCTACGGGAAATGGAAGTCCTGAGGTCAATTGACGGTGGGGTTGCGAGGCCGAAGTGCGCGCTCCCACGAGTCCCCATGTCAAAAGATCCTCAATGTAGGGAACAACGAGCGGCTCTAAAAGCTCTGTGGCTGCAGGTACCTGCAGTGCAGCGATGTCGAGGAGGAGTTGTCTGGAAATTTTCAGTCCTGCGGCAATGTCATTTGACCCATCGAGGTGGGGATCGTAGAGAATTCCTTTCCATCCTACTCGTGTGCGCGGTTTTTCCAAAAAGAGGCGCATCACAAGAAAGAGGTGTTCAACTTCAGAAGAGAGTTTACGGAGCTTTTTTGCATATTCGAGCGCCATGTCGGGATCGTGGATCGAGCAGGGGCCTACCAAGAGAGCCAGGCGTGGATCCTCTCTTTGTAAGATGCGTGCTGCCTGCACTCTTGTTTCTGCAATGAAGGAGTGCTCTTTTAAAGGAAGCTCCTTTTTGATTTCAATGGGGCTAGGAATATGCATCGAGATCAAAGAGTAAAGGAATTCTAGCATTCGAATCAAGAACCTGTCTGAGGAACCTATCCGGATATGAACCTATCTAAGTAAAATTATTTGTTATAATGTTAATTTTTTTCTTATTTATTTAATTTAAGTTTGTGTTATGATTTTGTTATGAACAGTTTAGGTAAAATTTGGATAGATTTATTTGGAATGGTGCCACCGCACTTTACACTCGGGCGCAGTGAGGATGACGATGAGGATGTTGGCCGAGAGGTGCAGGCTTATTATCGATGGATTGAAGATTGCTATCCGACAGTATCAGCGATAAGTAGGGCGTTCTCTGCACAGGAGAATTCTATGCGGTATCCGCCCACTCGTAAGGTGTATTCAGTTGCGGCTCAGGCTGAAAAAGCGTTCTTAGAAAGAAAGAAATGGTTAGAGATTGTTTCAAAGCCTATCAAGCTTACCCCAAAAATGTGGGAAAATCCTAAAGAAGCATTTCCCTGTCTCCCACTCGCAGTCGAGGAGTTTTTGAATGAAGAGTGTACGATCTGGGTAGGATATAAACGGCGAGTGACCCATTTGGTGATCCCCCCTATTTTTTTCCAAGACGATGAGAAGCCTCTCACTTTAGAAAGATTGAGTGAAATAAATAGGTTTTTAAATGGAATCGGATGTTCTCTCATTTCTGCAGCGGAAGCCTTGACCTCTCCGAGAAGTGCCCCTTGGGGTGTTGTCACGATCCTACCAATTCCTTTGACTCAAGAGTTAAACAAAACCTTTGTTGAGAGGAAGCACGTTGTGGAAGCTAGGGGGTATCAAGTTCCTCATGCTCTCGATCTGGTATTGGCTCTTTTCTTTAGTCAACGTTATTCTGTGAATCCAGAGGATCCGCATCGTTTTGCAAGAGTTCAAGGTCAATGGGGACAGCAAATGACCTTGTGTGCGGATCGGATAGAACCTGGACAGGTGATTGTAGGACCTCTCACAAGGGATCAGTTACTCGTTCGCAACAGTGTGCTAACGAGCCAAAAACCGTTTCTGGGAATTGTTGGTTGTAAGTTCTTCACTTAAAAAAGCCTTTGCGAAATCTCTTTGAGTTGCTGCTGTGTCTGGAGCAGCGTTTGTTCGAGCTTTGTCACAACTTCTGCGGGGGCTTTCGCTCGAAAATCGGGATTGGCGAGCTTTTCTGATGTGCTCAAGGCCAGCTTTTCCAGTTTTTCTTTCTCTTTTTCTAAACGTACTTTTTCTTTGGCTTTGAGCGATTCGGGGATGGGGATGAAAAGCTTGAGGGGTCCCAGCGCAGCGGTCGAGCCAAATGCGGTGGGCTTTTGGAAGTGGATGGTTTGTGTAGGGGTGAGGGAAAGGAGGATGTTTTGGTGTTCATGGGCGAGTTTCCATTCGCGAGACTCTTGAGGGCCGTGGAGATAGAGGTCGGTCTTTTCGCCAGGGGGAATTTGCATTTCGGTGCGGATATTGCGAATGGAACGGACGAGGGTACCTAGGAGGGCAAAGTCTTCTTCAATTGCGGTGTCGGGACTACCAGAGGGTTTTGGGAAGGGAGTGAGGGTGATGGTGAGAGAGGGGAGAAAGGTGGGGAATTTTTGGCGCAGCATCTGGTAGAGCTCTTCGGTGATGAAGGGGGTGATGGGGTGGAGGAGGAGAATGGAATTGAGAAGGAGGTGGACGAGGATACGCTGCTTATTGGTCCTCTCGGCGGGAGTGCCCATTTTGCCAAAGAGAACGGGTTTGGAAAGCTCGACGTAGGTAGCGCAAAAGTCGTTCCAGAAAAATTCATAGGTGCGGGTGGCGGCTTTGTCAAAGGCATAGGAGGCGAGGTGGTTATTGATTTCGAGGGTGGTGCGGTTTAAGACGGAGAGGATCCACTTGTCTTCGAGTTTGTCTGCCTCGATTTCTTGCGAGAGCTCTTCAGGAGTGAGAGTTTCGATGTTCATGAAGACAAAGCGGGCGCCATTCCACACTTTGTTGGCAAAATTTTTGAATTCTTCAAAACGGCGTTGGTCGAGGTCGATTTGGCGGGCGTAGGTGGTGCTTGAGGCGAGGGCGATGCGCATGGCGTCGCAGCCGTAGGTGTCAATGATCTCGAGGGGATCGATTACGTTGCCTTTTGTTTTCGACATCTTTTCCCATTTGGATTCGATGTCGGAGGGGAGGGGGGCTCCAAGGTCGTATTTTTTCTTTTCGTCGCCTGAGAGGTAGAGGGGGGAGCCGTCGGGACCTGTTCGCCAGTAGGATTTTCCGTAGATGAGGCCGTGGAGAAATGTTTCGTGGAAAGGTACGTTGCCTCCGAGGTATTCGCCCATGAGGATCATCCGGGCCACCCAGAAGAAGAGAATGTCGTGGCCGGTGACAAGAGTGGAGGTGGGATAGAATTTCTTGAAGTCGGGAGCATTTTTGTCGGGCCAGCCGAGGACGCTCAAGGGCCAAAGACTGGAGGAAAACCAGGTGTCGAGGACGTCAGGATCTTGGGTCCAGCCGGCGGGAGGTAGGGTGTTTTCGTCGGGACAGACGATTTCGCCTTTAGGTCCGTACCAAATGGGGATCCGATGGCCCCACCAGAGTTGGCGAGAAATGCACCAGTCGCGCAGATTTTCAATCCAATGGAAGTAGGTGGCTTCCCAGTGGGGAGGGATGAGGGTGACCCGTTTTTCTTTGACGGCCGAGATGAGCTTTTCCTTGAAGGGGGCCATTCGGATAAACCACTGCTTGGAGAGATAGGGCTGGACGATGGCTTTGGATCGATAGGAGAGGCCGACGCGGAGGGTGTAGGGTTCGACTTTTTCGAGGAGGTTTTGTTTTTGGAGCGCGTGGACCACCTGAATGCGGGCCTCTTCCCAGGATAGGCCGGCGAAGGGGCCACCGTTTTCATTGATTTTTCCGTCGGGGGTGAGGATGTTGATGCGGGGGAGGTTGTGGCGCTGGCCCATTTCAAAGTCGTTGAAGTCGTGGGCGGGGGTAATTTTAACGGCGCCAGTGCCGAAGGTGGGGTCGACAAAGGGATCGGCGAGGATGGGGATTTCGCGGGAGGTGAGGGGAAGGCGGGCCTTTTTGCCGATGAGGGATCGATAGCGGGGGTCATCGGGATGGACAGCAATGGCGGTGTCGCCGAGGAGTGTTTCGGGGCGAGTGGTGGCGAGGGTGATGTGCCCTTTTTCCACGGGATAACGGATGTACCAGAGGAAGGAGGCCCGCTCCTCGTGTTCCACTTCGTCGTCAGAGAGGGCTGTCTGGGTGATGGGGTCCCAGTTGACGAGGTAGTCGCCGCGGTAGATGTGTCCTTCGTCAAACATTTTCTTGAAAGCAGCGAGCACTGCGCGGTTGCAGCTGCCATCCATGGTGAAGCGCTGGCGGGACCAGTCGCAGGAGCATCCAAGTTTTTTGAGCTGGCCTAGGATCTGTCCTTCGCTCTTCTCTTTCCAGGCCCATACAGCTTCGAGAAATTCTTCTCGAGTGAAGTCTTTGCGCCGCTTGCCTGTTTTGACGTAGAGATCCTTTTCCACGACGATTTGGGTCGAGATGCCGGCGTGGTCGGTTCCGGGAACCCAGAGAGCCTCAAAGCCCTCCATCCTCTTCCAACGGATGAGGATGTCCTGTAGCGTATTGACGAGGGCGTGGCCCATGTGGAGAACGCCGGTGACGTTGGGGGGCGGAATGACGAGAGTAAAGGGTTCTTTGGAAGAGTGGGCGTCGGCCTTAAAAAAGCCCTTTTCTTGCCAAAAGGCATACCACTTCTCTTCGGTTTTCTTTGGATCGTAAGAGCTCATGGCAGCCCATTTTAATCGAAAAGATGTTTGTAGTACAGCGCTGTGCAAAGAATGGAATCGATGTGGAGGCCTCTTTTGATTTCTTTCTTCAGTTCTTCGTCTGTTTTTAGTTCAGTTTCAATCACTTCGGAAGGGTCGAGTTTAGGCTCTCCTTTACGGTAGGCATTTTTAGCAAAGAGATAATAAATTCTCTGGTTGCAAAGGCCGGGGAAAGGGTAGCTGTGGGCGAGGAGTTGGATTTCGTCGGACCAGTAGCCCGTTTCTTCAAAAAGTTCGCGCTGTCCTCCTTGGATGGGGTGTTCGCCGGGGTCGAGACGTCCCCCGGGACAGCTCAAGAGAAATTCGCCTGTCGGATGGCGGTATTCGCGGGTTACGATCCAGCGTCCTTCTTTGTCTTGAGCCAATACTATGGCCGCATCGACGTTTAAGATAAGGGAAGTGTAGGTGTGATGGGAGCCGTCGCGTCTTTCGAGAATGTCCTCATGAATGCGGAAAAAGCCGTCATAGATGATTTTCGAGGCATGGATCTTAGGTTTTTTCATTTTTTTTGCCCATTGCTTTGTGAAAGAGCTCGAGTTGTCGGTACAATTCTTTTTTCTCCCACCAAAAAGCCCTCTCGATCCATCCTTGCTTTTCGTTGATTTTTCCGACTAAGAAAAGGCTAGGAAGCACGGTGGTGGGAGGGTAAGGAGTTTCCAAGACAGCTCCGAAATGTTTTTTGGCTGTCTTAGGCCCTTTTGTCATATAGAGCCAAGCACCGAAGGGGAAATGGAGCGGAGAGGTCTCTTGCGTGAGGAGTGTGGTGGGGTATTTGCGCAAGATTGCTTCGGCTCCTTTCGCATGTTTTTGCAAAAGGCAATTCCAAACATGGGCTGCATCGAAGAAAATCTTCTCTTTTGGTTCCAGTGACACGTGGCGCAACTTATCGAAGGAGGGTTTCAAAAGGGAAAGGTTTCCCTGCACCAAAGCTTCGCGAATTTGGACATAGAGCGCGCGAGGGTCATTGTCGGGAAGCTGAGTGGATCCTTTCTCTCCCAGTTCAGCCAAAGCATAGTCGATATTTTCCAAAAGAATTGGATCGGTTTCTGTTTTCTTCATTTCATAAAGGACAGGAATTTGGTGGAGCCAAAAGGCGAGCTGAATCACCAAAGAGCCAATTCGATTTTCAGATTTTCTGAAGAAGGGGATTGGCTCCCAATTTTTCTGGAGGCTCTCGATCAGCTCAGCTGTGTCGGGATTGTCCAAGAGGTCAGGGATGTGTCGCAAGCTCAGGAGAATGATCCGATAGGCAGCGCCGCGGTGGTTGAGGGAGCTTTCGTGCATGCGATACACAATGTGTTCGCGCAAAACAGGGAGGAGAGGATGTTTTGGGAATTTGCGCAACGCCAGCTCCAAACATTTTGCTTCCTCTTCCTCATCGCCCATCGCCTCGTAGACGAGCGCCTTTCCCAAATATTCGAGTGGAGCGCCCGGTGTACGGTACAGTTTTTCGAATTCTTTCAGGCTCAATTGGAATAGCTTGTCATCTCTTTGCGCTTTTGCCTGCTCGAGAAGGGTAATCCCTGCGCGGAAGAGAGCCTCGCGCCCTTCAAGCCTTCCCGGAAAGCACTGACCGATGCGTCTGTACTCTTCGAGGGCGATGTCGTACTGCTTGTGGCTTAAAAAAGCATTCGGCACAGCTAGACAATTCACCATCGCATTCATACTGCCGCCCATGACTTTAAACGGATCGAGAGCAAAATCGCCATCGCGATGGAGCAGACCTATTCGGCTTCCTGCCAGAGGCAAATGGCTTGTGAAGCTGAGTTTGAGTTGCCCGTCGATGAAAAGTTTCAGATGATCATCGACCTTCTCGATTCCGATTTTGTAGTGGGTTTTGGGGCTTAAGAAAATCCCCTTTGCTTCCGCCACAAGGACATTGTTGCGGAAAAGTTTGCAGGAAGGTTCTACTTTCGAGCCCAACCAAAGGCAAAATCCCTCTTCCAAATGCTTTTGTTCTCCCGCCTCGGGGATGCTCAGCAAAAAGCCAATTCCCTGACTTTTTGTCCCCAGACGCACCTCGGCCTCGATTTTGAGATTATCGGAGAATTTTTGTCGCGAAATCATCAACCCCGCCCAATCGGTCACATCCAACGAACGGGTGATGGCGATGTGTTTGGCAAGTAAAATATTTTCTTGGAATTGCCAGTCCTCTTTCCGCTGGGGATCGAGCTCGCCGAGCGCAATCCACTCGGGGCGCCCCTCGATGTAGAGCTTAAGGTCCGCAATGAGGTCCTGCACATTTTGGTAACGAGCCGACTCAGACCTGGCGAGCGATCGGTTGGCCAGCTGCGCCAGTTGGTGGGGGATTTCGCGATGGGGGGCCATTTCGATGGGGTCGATCAGCTCCTCCGCTTGGGAGTGCTTGCGGAACGCCGCCAATGTTTTTCTTTGGAAGGGGAGCTGCAGCGTCAGCATTTGGTAGAGAACAACGCCCAACGCATACAGATCGGTCTGGACAGAGGACGATTTCCCGTGGAGCCTTTCGGGCGCCATGTAGGCGAGGGTGCCGGTGATTTTTCCTGGCAACGTGAGGTCCGCAGGGACCGGTAGATCCAGCGGCGAGTCTTCCTCAGGCTGAATTTGGTCGATAAAGTCGGCAATGCCCCAATCGAGAATCATCACCTCGCCAAACTTCCCCACGATGATGTTTTCTGGTTTCAGATCGCGGTGCAAAATGCCCTTAGCGTGGGTATAGGCCACTGCCTCACATACGCTTAAGAAAATGCGCGCTAACGCCGGGATTGAGTGGCCAATCGAGGTGGACTTTTCTCCCTGTTTTTCTTCTTCGCGCGCCTGCCGCAAAATTTGGCGCAGCGTTTCCCCCTCGACAAACGGCATCGTGTAGTAGATCTCAGCCCATTCAGCCCGAATCTCCAAGATGGGGACGATGGAGGGGTGACTCAAGTGGCTGGCCACCTTCGCCTCTCTCAAAAATCTACTTTGTATCGTCTTGTTATTCTTGAGTTCGGGTCGGATCCGTTTGAGGGCTACATGGCGCTCACAAATCGGGTCTTTGGCCAAAAAGACCTCCCCCATCCCTCCACGCCCTAGGCTTTGGAGAATGGTGTAAGGCCCAATAGATGCCGGCATTTCCTCTTTCTTTCTTTCCATAACGATTCTGAGCTAACCGTCATTCCACAAACGGAAAATTGAAGCAAGAGAAATTTTTTAGCAAAAGAGGTAAAAAGAAAGAAAAGCCTAAAATTTTTAATACCAGACACCAGGAGCTTCTGCCTTTACTGCTTTTTTGGGCGTCCCTGAATCTGCACTGTCTAATGACACCTCGCTTCGGCACGGTCGAAGTGGTTTGCTTCTCGGGTCGCAATGATTTGGGTGCGTTTTCAGATATTGTTGCACAAGTTCTGCCAATTTCTTTGCGTCGGGATTGCGACCTTTTTTTGCCTCGTGATCTATGATTCTTTGCTCAAGCTTAGAGGGTGGTTTGTTTAACTCTTGCGGAGGCGGAGGAGGCGAATGGAGAAGACTTTCCCAGAGCCTCTGTAGTACTTCTTCCGAAGGCTCTGTTCCGTGTGTTGCACGATATTGTGTAATCGTGGCTCGAATCCATACTTGGTTCGGTAACCTGTTTGATGGTGCGTTTTTTGCTGCGGTGTCAATTCGCTCGTGTGAAGGCGGAGAACGATGAGGTTGGGATTGCGTTGCGCTAGCAGGAGGCGGACTTATTCTTTGAGCTTGTGCAACCATTTGAATTGACTCCTCTCTTAAGTTTGGTGAAGGATGTTAATGCTAGGCTCTATCTTTTTGCAAGGGTTTTTCAGGAAGAGCGCCCTATTATTACAGGGTTCAGAAGAGAATTTCTTAAGCTCTAATTTGTACTCGTTAAAGAAATTTTTTACACACAAATTTTTGCCAGAATTTCCCGCAATAGGTAGAATGATTCGCTTATGAAAAAGAAGAGAGCTCTCACGGGAGACCGCCCAACGGGGAAATTGCACCTTGGCCACTATGTGGGTTCACTTGCTGCGCGGGTGAGATTGCAAGAGACTCACGAGCAATTTGTGATGATTGCCGATTTGCAGGCGCTCACCGACCATGCACATGAGCCACAGAGGGTGCGCGAGAATATCTTCGAGGTGGCGCTTGATTATCTTGCCGTGGGGATCGACCCGAAGCAGACGACGGTCTTCATCCAGTCGCTTGTGCCGGCGCTACCTGAACTTACGATGTACTATCTCAACTTGGTGACGTGGAATCGGTTGAAGCACAATCCTACCGTGAAGGCTGAAATTCAGCAGAAGGGATATGGGGAAGAGGTTCCTGCTGGATTTATGATCTACCCAATTTCCCAAGCAGCTGATATTACGGCATTTCAGGCAGACGTTGTGCCGGTGGGCGATGATCAGATTCCGATGCTGGAGCAGACGGTGGAGGTGGTGCGCAAGTTCAACCGCCTGTATAAGACGGATGTTTTAGTAGAGCCTAAGCCGCTCCTTTCGACGGTGGCGAGATTGCCGGGTGTGGATGGAAAGGCTAAGATGAGCAAAAGCCTGGGCAATGCAATTTTCTTGGGCGATTCGGTGGATGAGGTGACGAAAAAGGTGAAGGGGATGTACACCGACCCCGGTCATTTACGTGTCGAAGATCCCGGCAAGGTGGAGGGAAATCCTGTCTTTACCTACCTGGACGCCTTTGCGACAGACCGGGCCAAGGTGGATGAGATGAAGGCCCACTACCAAAGAGGGGGATTGGGCGATTCGGTGGTGAAAAAATATCTGCTGGAAGTTCTTCTGGCATTCTTAGAACCCATCCGAAAGAGACGAGAGGAGTTTGCCAAAGATCGTCATCAGGTGATGCAAATGCTCTTTTGCGGTACCGAAGAGGCAAACAAGATCGCGGGTCAGACGCTAGCCGATGTTCGTAAAGCCATGGGTATTAATTATTAATATTAACTCCATATTATTTATTTGATATTATAATAGAATTGTTATTAAATAATATTAGGAAGTTAATTTATTTAAGTGGTGCGGTCATGGATAAGTTTAATATGAATAAGGTCAAAGAGAATTTCTCTGAAGTGGAGAGATTTGCGCGGAAGTATCCAATGGAAGTGCTGACTGCGATTGCCATTCTGGTGGGGGCATTATCTTCTTGGGGTCATTTCTTTTTAGGTACTCTGGGTTGGTCGATGCTTTTCCTGGTGATTGGCTCTTGCGTGGGCATTTTTCTTCCCCGTCAAATGGATATGGCGATGAAAAAGATCTACTCATTTTCGACATTCAATCGGAAATGGGGCGAGATTTTTGCGGAAGGGGTCAAGATTGCTCTTGCGCTCTTTGTCCCATTTATCTACTTCGGTTTCTTCGGAATCATGGCAGGAACAGCGTTCCAATATTACATGCTGTCAATGCATTCTGGTGGAAATCAGGGAAATAAAGCGGCATAACACTATTTGGCCGCTTGAATGCCTGACAAATTGACGAAGAGAATTTAAAACTCCAGGTTTTAAAACACTCTTCCGAAAATTTGCAGGCATTCAAGCGGCTGAATTTTTTAGAGGGTGTCTACAAAATAAGGGTTCGTCGAGTTTTTGGATTATTTTGGCTGAAAAATCGACAGAACCTCACTTTGCAGACACCCTCTTAGGGGGATTATGTCTCATCCAATGACTTCTCGAAAGAAAGCTTATATCACGGGCACTGTGCTCTTCTTGCTTGGACTGGGTGTGGTGGCGTTTTCGGGCAATTGGTGGCCTGGAATGATGCTTGCGGTGGGCATTTCTCTGGCTGTTCGTCAATATCTCCTTTCTCATTTCTATGATATGTGGGTCACTTTACTTGTATTTGTGGGAACGTTTGTCATGGTGGAATTTGACATTGAGTGGCGTGTCTTTCTGCCGATTCTTTTTACGCTTGGAGCGATTTACATTTTAGTGCGCGAGCTGACCGGTTCGGATGGGGAGCCGGAAGAGGAGCGGGAAGAGGACATCAACCACGAAATAGAAGAAGAAAAATAAAATCACCCGCGAGCGGGTGATTCCAATTTCTGCTTAAGGTATTTTGCTGTTTTGGAACGGGATGAACGGGCCACTTCCTCAGGTGTTCCTTGCGCAATGATTCGTCCCCCTTCTTCTCCTGCATCAGGTCCTAAATCAATGACATAATCGGCGTGCGCAATGATGTCGAGGTTATGCTCGATGATGATGAGGGTGTTTTTCTTGTCAGCAAGTCTATGAAAAATTGGCAGCAGCTTGGCAATATCTTCGCTATGCAATCCCACGGTCGGCTCATCGATGAGATAAAGAGTTTTGCCGCTTTCGCGCTTGGCAAGCTCTTTGGAGAGGCGGAGGCGCTGCTGTTCGCCGCCGGAAAGGGAGGCTACTTCTTGATTTAAGGAAAGATAGGAGAGGCCGACCGAGGCGAGCGTGTTGAGGATGCGCAAGACGCGGGGAATTTCAGAAAACCATTGGATCGCTTCCTCTACGGTCATTTCCAAGGTTTGACCGAGATTTTTTCCTTTGTAGTGAACTTCGAGAGAAATGGGGTTTAAGCGATGTCCGTGACAGGCGGGACAGGGGGTTTTGACGGCGGGGAGAAATTGGAGGGAGATGGTTTTGTAGCCCATGCCCCAACAGGTTCTACACATGCCGCGGAGGCTGTTGTGGCTAAAGTGGCCAGGACGTAAGCCTTTGGAAACGGCCAAAGGCATTTGGGCAAAGTGGCTGCGGAGAAGAGGATGGAGATCGCTGTAAGTGCTGACGTCAGCGCGGGCTGTTTGGCCAATGGGGGACTGGTCAATCGTGACGACTTTCTCAAAGATGTCTAGGCCGGTGAATTTTGTTCCTAAATATTCGAGTTCTTCTTCTTTCTTGCGGCGGGAGACTGCTTGTTCGGCGGCGGGTTTGAGGAGGTGGCGCATGAGGGTCGATTTGCCTGAGCCAGAAACGCCGGTGAGGCAGGTGAGGGCGCGGGCGGGAAGAGCGAGCGAGAGATTTTTGAGGTTGTGGAGGCGGGCATTCTCAATGCGGATGTCGGGAGCAAAGGGGCGCCGTTTGGGGGGAATGGGGATGGTTTTTCGGCCTGAGAGATAGGCGCCCGTGAGGGAGGCGGGGTTTTTAAGGATTTCAGGGAGAGTGCCGTGGGCGATGATTTTTCCTCCTTCTTTGCCGGCTTTGGGGCCAAAGTCGCAGAGGTAATCGGCTTTCTGGATGGTCATGGGGTCGTGTTCGACGAGAATGAGGGTGTTGCCGAGGTCGCGGAGATGTTCGAGGGCCTGGTTTAAGAGTTCATTGTTGTGTGGATGGAGGCCAATGGTGGGTTCGTCGAGAATATAGAGGCATGAGGTGAGGCCTGAGCCGAGCTGGCGGGCGAGGCGAATGCGCTGGAGTTCGCCGCCACTTAAGGTGGGGGCAGAACGATTGAAGGAAAGATAATGGAGGCCAAGTTGGAGGAGAAATTCGATAGTTTTGGCAGTTTTTGTGTAGGCTTCTTGGAGAATGGGGGTGGGGGAGAAGGTTTTCAGAAATGCAGCAGCTTCAAGGAGGCTGAGTTTGCAGAAATCGGCGATCGATTTGCCTTGAATGCGAACGTTACGGGCAAGAGGGTTGAGGCGTTCTCCTTCGCAGGCGCTGCAGGGGAAGGCGCGCATTTTGGGGAGAAGCGCTTCGCGGATTTCGGAGGAGGCCATTCGGACGGCGCTGGTTAGGAGCGGTTGCAGGCCGATCCAGCGCAAGGTGAAATCTTTGAGGGGTTGTTCAGGGCCGCCTTGGAGAAAAAGATGAAGCGATTTGGGAGGGAGGTCGCGTAAGGGAGAATAGGGATCGACTTTGCAGGCTTTGAAGTATTTTTCGATGGTTTTGAGGGCGTCAGAGCTGCTTTTTTCTTGGAAGAGGCGATCGAGGATGTCGAGAATCGATTGGCGCATAAGATACTTGTCGTCGACAATTTGAGTGCCGTAGGTGAGGCCGAGTCCTTGACACTCTTGGCACATGCCCGTGTCATGGTTAAAGGAGAAAGTTTGGGGTGTGATGGGCGGAAAGGATTTTCCTGTGCTTTCCACTGCAAAGGCAAGATTGAAGTAGAGATCTCCCGATCCTAGAGCAAAGACAACAAGGCCGTCGGAAATTTGGGTGGCCTTTTCCACTGCCTCAAAGAGCCGTTTCTCCGATTTTTCATCGATGATAAGGCGGTCAATGACGAGATAGATGTCGTTTTTGCGCTGCTTTTCGAAGGGAATTTTTTCGTCGAGTTCGTAATAGGTGCCATTGAGCCGAATGCGGAGGAATCCTTCGCGGGCCCATTTTTCGAGGAGTTCTTCAAAGCTTTTGCCGAGAGTGATGGGGGCAAGGACTTGGATTTTTTCTCCAGAGAGGGTAAGACCTTTTTTCACCACATATTCTTTGCTGATCTGTTTGATTTCTTCTCCTGTTTCGGGATCAAAGGCGGTGCCGAGATGAGCGTAGAGGATGCGGAGGAGGTCGTAGGCTTCGGTGACGGTGCCGATGGTGCTGCGGGGATTGAGGCCCCCTGTTTTTTGCTCGAGGGCGATCGAGGGAGCTAAGCCATCGATTGAATCGACTTTTGGCTTTGGGAGTTGCTGCACGAGGGTACGGGCGTAAGAGGAAAGCGTTTCGGTGTATCTTCTTTGTCCTTCGGCATAAAGAGTTTCGAAGGCGAGGGAGGATTTGCCAGATCCGGAAGGGCCGGTGAAAACGGTAATGGCGTGGCGGGGAAGGGAGATGCTGACCGATTTAAGGTTGTTTTGTGTGCAGTTGGTGACCTGAATGGTCGAAGAGGGGGAAATCTGTTTTCCGGTAGGTGGATGCGTGTGGAATGTGCCTTTGAGCGCCGAGCCTGTGGGTGTTTTGAGTTTGGCGATCTGTTCGGGAGTGCCGGCGCCTACCAGAGTGCCGCCGTAGATCCCCGCGCCGGGTCCCATGTCGAGAATCCAGTCGGCGCACCGGATGAGATCGAGATTGTGCTCAATGACAAGGAGAGTATTTCCTTTATCCGCCAGATGTTGCAGGACTTTGATGAGGCGATTCACATCGTGAAAGTGGAGACCGGTGGTGGGCTCATCGAGGATGTAAAGGGTTTTGCCGGTGCCGGGACGGACGAGTTCTTTGGCAAGCTTAATGCGCTGCGCTTCGCCGCCGGAAAGAGTCGTCGAGGGTTGGCCAATGCGGAGGTAATCGAGTCCTACTTTAGAGAGGAGCTCTAGTTTTTTTCGGATGGAGGGGAGATCTGCAAAAAGGAGAAGGGCATTTTCTACGTCGGTGTTTAGGACCTCATTGATGTTTTTGCCTTTGAAGCGGATGCTCAAAATTTCGGGGTCAAAACGGTTTCCTTTGCACTGCGGACAGGAGATCCAGGCATCTTCCATGAAATCCATGTCGATTTTTGCTTCGCCCAAGCCGCCGCAATAGGAGCAGGAACCTTCTTTGACGTTGAAACTAAAGTGGCCCGCGTGAAAGCCTCGTATTTTGCTTTCGGGAAGTTCGGCAAAAAGATCGCGAATTTCATCAAAGAGTTTGATGTAGGTAGCCGCATTGGAGCGAGGAGTTCTTCCGATGGGCGACTGGTCGACGCAGATGACTTTATCGAGATGTTCCAGCCCTTCGATTTTTTTGTGTTTACCCACATCGAGCATGGCCCCGTGAAAATGGTTGGAGAGGGCTGGATAGAGAATGTCGGTGATGAGGGAGGATTTTCCTGAGCCTGAAACGCCGGTAACGCAGACAAGTCCGCCGAGAGGAATTTCGACGTCGACTTTTTGCAGATTGTGGTGCGCAGCGCCCCAGATTTTAATGCCGGGCAAAAGTTTTCTTAGCTGTTTGGGGATCTCAATTTTGAGCCGTCCCGAGAGATAGCTGCCCGTGAGCGATTTGGGATTTTTGACAATTGCATCGAGTTTTCCTACCGTGAGGATTTCTCCGCCGTGCTGACCGGCGCCCGGGCCCACATCGACCACCATATCGGCCGCCCGAATCGTCTCCTCATCGTGCTCCACCACGATCACCGTATTTCCCTGATCGCGCAGACGTAAGAGGGTTTCGATGAGTTTGTGGTGATCGGTAGGGTGCAAGCCGATGGAGGGTTCATCGAGCACGTAGATGGCCCCCACAAGTCCTGCTCCAATTTGGGCCGCCAAACGTACCCGTTGCGATTCCCCGCCGCTCAACGTAGGCGCCGTCCGATCCAGCGACAAGTAGGGGAGTCCTACGTAAATGAGGAATTGGAGCCGTTGCCGAATTTCTTTTAACAGCTCTTCGGCAATTTCTTTTTCCACAGGCGACAGTTTCAACTTTTCAAAAAAGGACAAACAATCGGCTAAAGAGAGGGCCGTCAAGTCTGCAATTTTCTTTCCGCCCAGACGAGTCTCCGCAGGATAGGGCTTGATCCGCGCTCCATGGCACGCAGGGCAGATGCCTTGCACCATGAATGCTTCCATATTTTTCCGATAGGCGTCGCTTTTAGCTGCGATGAGCCTCTCCCTTGCCTCGTGCAGCACCCCTTTCCACTGGACAAACTCAATCCACCGTTTTTTTGTCTCTGGGTGGACAAAGGTCATCCGTGTCCATTTTTGTTCCGTCCCGTACAGAAAAACCTGTTTTGCCTCTTTTGGCAACTCTTTCCATGGAGTACGGATCTTAAATTTGTACAACCTGGTCAGATTATTGTAGATGTTTCCGTAGCGGATTGTTTTGTAAGAACTTGCGATTTTGCAGCAGTCTTCTTCGAGACTTAAATTCTCATCGATGATTTTAAGAATATCAAATTCGGAAGCAACACCCAATCCGGAGCAGGTGGGGCACATGCCGCCGGGGTGATTGAAAGAGAAATCGTGCGGCTCTAGCGGCCCGTAGGAGAGGCCCGACTTTACCGAGTGGGCAAATTGGGAAAAGAGAGTTTCTCCTCCCGTATCGGCGTTGAGGACCGAGAAAAATCCTTTGCCCAACTCTAGCGCCACACCGATCGATTCAGCTACGCGAGGGCGATCGCCTGCCTGAAGTCGATCCACCACAATGTCGACATCGTGGGCTACTTTCCCATCGAGGGCAATCGGCTCCGCCAACTCGATGATTTTCCCATCGACACGAAGGCGCATAAAACCTTTTGCCAAAAGCTCAGCAAAATCCTCCTGAAACTCACCCTTTTTTCCCTTTGCATAAGGTGCTAAGATGAGTAACTTCGTTTCTTTAGGGAACTGGCAAATCTCGGCGATGATTTTTTCGCGGCTTCGGGCGGCTACCGGCTCTTTGCTTACAGGGCAGTGGGGGATTCCAATCCGGGCAAAAAGGACCCGGAAAAAGTCGTAAATTCCCGTCATCGTCCCCACTGTCGAGCGGGGGGTGCGTCCTGCCGTCTTTTGCTCGATGGCGATTGTCGGCGCAATGCCATCAAGACTTTCCGCCTCTGGCTTAGGCAAATCGCCCAAAAACTTCCGCGCCTGGTGCGAGAGCGACTCGATGTAGCGCCTCTGCCCCTCAACGTAGATCGTATCGAAGGCAAGCGACGACTTGCCCGATCCCGAGACCCCCGTGAATACGATGAGCTCGCCCGGTTGCAGAGTCAGATCGACCCCTTTTAGGTTGTGGACGCGCACCTTCTTCAAGACAATGGGAGGGGAATGCATAGGCTTCTATTTTACCATGCAGAAGCTACGAGAGCAAGTCTCTTAAAAATGGAGATCGAAAGAAGCGTAGGGGCCTGCCATGGCGTAGTCGCTGACGGTTCTTTGCATCGTGCGGGCGTAGACCCCTGTGTCAGCAGCAATTGGTTGAGAACCAAATTCGCTATCGAAGGCGTTCAATATAGTTTGGCTGCCCACATCGATGGAGCGGAGGGAGTTGATGTAGATGGCTGCTTGATATCCCGCTTCAATTTGTAGGTGGAGAGAGCCTTTGAAGGGAAATTCGATTGCAAATCCAAGCTTGGTTTCCAAACCAGGAACAATTCCTCCGATTTTTTCAACCCAAAGGGTTTGAATATTCGGATCCGGTTCTCCTAATTGGCGTAATGAGGGAGATGTAGTGGAAATGGTGGTTTTATTTTGAAAGTTTCCAATGAAAAGAGAGGCTCTTGTATCACCGACAAAACTGAATCCTTTCACAATATGGCAAAGAAAATCTAGGCCTACTTGGGGGCCATACCCTCTGAACCGGTCAGGTACAATGATTGTCCGAATCGTTCTCTCGGGGGGATCATAGAATGAGGTTTTCCGTTTTTGGGCAAGGGCAAGAAAGGAGGCTCCAGCAAAAAAATTTGCATCGACCACTTTCCCCAATTTGACGAAGGTTCCATAATTCAAGCTGATTTCGTTGAAATGGAATGTCGCTGTCCCTTTTGCGATTTTAAAGAGGCTCGAATCGGGTCCGATATCAAAAAATGAGCCGACCATATCTGTCGTGTGATCAGTGTTCAGCCTCCCTATTTCCTTCTGGGAATGGTACCATTCCCAATCGGCTCGAATACGCGATCCTGCAGGCTGGATGATGCCTGAGAGAGCTAGATCAAATCCTAAATGATAGTCGGAAGGGATTTCAGCTACTCTCCAACTGGGATCGATTGCTGCAGGAGAGTCATCTTTCGAGTAATTGTAGGGAAGTGCTTCGATTGCATAGGTAAGATTATTGGCATAAGGCTGCAAATAGAAGCCTGTAAAGTTTGTTTCTAGGAAATATTTGGGAGTTGGAGAGTCTTGAGGGGGCGGTGGAGACGGAGGAGGTGTATTGTGCCATGGCAAAGCAAATCCAGAACTTACTAAAATGAGGGAGAGAATAAACCTACTTTGCATGACTACCTTGCTTTTATGAGACAAAAGCGCAAAGATTGTCAAATTTTTTTTTCACCTTGAGGCAGAAAATACCCATTTCCGCTAGACTGAGGCTTATGATCATTCGAACAAAGATTGTGTGCACCATGGGGCCGGCGACGGCGAGCTACGAGACGATTGTAGCGCTGATGGAGGCGGGGATGAACGTGGCGCGGCTCAACTTTAGCCATGGAACGCACGCAGAACATGCTAAAACCATTGCCAATCTCAAGCGGGCCCGGGCCGATCTAAAACGGCCGCTTGCAATCATGCTCGACATGAAGGGGCCCAAAGTTCGGGTGGAAAAAGTAGCGGGGGGTGCCCTGGCGTTGAAGCCAAAAGATCGGATTCGGCTGGTCGAGAAGGGAGATGGGAGTCCCAATGCCATTCCATTTCATCCCATTGAAGTGATCGAGTCGCTGAAAGAGGGGATGAGGATTCTGTTCGATGATGGGTACATCGTGGGACAAGTAGTTGAGGTAGGGAAAAAGCAGGCGGTCATCGAGATTCAAAATGCTGGAGTTCTGAAGAGCGACAAGGGGATCAATCTTCCTGATGCCAATTTGCCATTGCCTGCGATGACGGAGCACGACTTTGACGATCTTAAATTTGGTTGCGAGCAGGGAGTCGATCTTGTGGCGGCCTCGTACATTCGCTCGGCGCATCATGTTTTATCGATTAAAGAGTGTCTGGCGGCAGAGAAAAATCCACATATTTTGGTCATTGCAAAGATTGAGAGTAAGCAGGGGATCGAAAATTTTGACAGCATTGTTCAAGTAGCCGATGGGATAATGATTGCCCGCGGCGATTTAGGGGTTGAGGTGGATCTGGCGATTGTGCCACGGCTACAGAAGATGATGATTCGCAAGTGCTATCAGGCGTGCAAGCCGTCGATCACCGCCACACAAATGCTCGAGTCGATGATCACCAATCCGCGCCCTACACGGGCAGAGGTTTCTGATGTAGCGAACGCAATTTACGATTGTACATCGGCGATCATGCTCTCGGCAGAGACAGCAGTGGGACAATATCCGATTGAGACAGTGATACGGATGAAAAGCATTGCGAAAGAGGCCGAGTCCGATTTTAATTATCGCCATTTTTTCGAGGAAAATTCCCACCGCGACTACCACGATATTTCCTCCTCCGTTTCTCTTGCCGCAGTGAAGACCGCCTACAGCTCAAATGCCAAGGCAATTTTTGCCTTTACAACGACCGGGGCAACGGCCCGGCTCGTTTCACGGCTGCGCCCTGAGATGCCGATCATTGCCGTGACGCCGAGCGAAGAACATTACCACCAATTGGCGGCCAACTGGGGTGTGATCCCTGTTTTAGCACCCGGCTGCACAGGACCCAAAGAGACCTTTGCTGCTGCTAGTCAATATGCGCTCAATTTGGGGCTTATTGCGTTTGGCGATGTGGTGGTGGTGACATCGGGAGTTCCCTTTGGCAAGCAAGGGACCACCAATATGATGTTTGTCGAAAATATTGGCGAGGTGCTTGTCCGCGGCCACAAGGGGTCGGGGCAGAAGGTATGTGGTCAAATTGCGATTCTCCGTTCGCCGGAAGGGTATAAGTCAGAACAGATTGACGGGCGGCTGGTGGTCATTCCCCACTGCGACAACAATTTCTTGCCCCTTCTCCGCGGTGCCAAAGGGGTCATTTTGCAAAATTACATCGGCGATACAGCCTCTGAAAAGTATGCAGCCTTAGTGGCAAAATCTTTCGAAATTCCCGTCATGACACGGGCGGATGGCGCCATGGCGATCTTGCGCGAAGGGGAAGAGGTGACTCTCGATCCCCAGCGGGGGATTATCTACCGCGGCTCCGAAGAAGGGAAGAGTAACTGCCCCTTATTTTCTCTCTGATTCTATTTTTAACGATAAGAACGATGAGTAGGAAGGGGAACCTACACCTTTTTGAGAAGCTCAAAAAGGTGTGGACCTCCACTGAAGATCGCATTGCGATCTTCAATGGAGGTCTGGGGGGTGCGGGGCTTCCCCGCATCGTTCTTATCGTTAATTTCTCAAAATGGCGATCGCGGCAATCGGCGCGGTTTCTGCACGCAACGTATTGGGGTTTAAGCGTACACTTTTGGCTTTTGCACGCAAAAGCGCAAGCTCGCGGGAAGAAAATCCTTTCTCAGGTCCTGAGAAGAAAATCGTAGGTTGTTTGGCAGAGGTGATGGGAGTGGTGGCGATGGGATCGCCGAAAAGGACGTGGCCAGTGAGAAGAGAATCTAGAAGGGGATGGAGTTCAAGAGTGGGGAGATAGAGTCTGCCCGATTGTTTGAGGGCGGAGAGGGTGAGGATGCGGAGCCGCTCGAGCGCTGCCATGGAGAGACTGTCCTTTTCTGAATGGTCGGCTGCAAAGAGATGAAAGGTGTCGGTGCCCAATTCGGTGCCCTTTTCGATGACCCATTCGAGTTTGGAGGGGCGCATGAGGGGGATGGCGAGGGCAATGAACGGGTGTAGGGGCGGATGATGGGCAGAAGAGAGAATTTCTAATGTTGTCGATCTTTTTTCAATGGCGGTGATGCGCGCAGAGGCGAGATCTCCTTTGCCGTTGATGAGTTCTACTTCATCGCCAATCGCGCAGCGCATGACGTGGGCCAGGTGGTGGTGCTCCGTATCGTTGAGACAGACGTTCGTTTGCGAGGCGAGAGGGGCATTTAAGTAGAAACGTTCAGCTGGCATTTTTTTCCCACAAAGATCCGGGCCGACAAAGGGCCCTCTTAACAAGATCAGATAAATTACCGTCCCAATTTTGGGGAAGGTGTGGCTTAGCTAAAGTGTGAAGTGTAGCGAGAGTGAGGGTTTTAAAACAACTGAGGTGTTGATAGTGAGTGTTTAGGGGAGTGTAGTCGGTGAAGTTGAAGAGGAGCTTGAATCGGTGATCGGGGCGAAGGGTCTCGGCGAGGGTGTGATAGTAAAAAATTTCATCGACCTCGATGAGGGGTGTCCCTTGCAAGGAGGCGGGGGCAAAGAGAAAGAGAAAACTTTTGGCGTAGATGGTTTTGAGGGTAGCAAGGTGAGGCAAAAGCGCTTGAGGGTTTTCGGGGAGGACAATACAGACCGAGTCGTGGCGAAAGGGTTTGTAGAGGGTTTGCGGAGTGTGCTGCTTCCAGCGGTTGTGCTGCCAGAGCCACTCATCGGGTGAAATGCGGACGCTTTCTTGGAGAAGGGTGAGGGCAGCGTCCATGAGGCGGGGCACTTCGGTTTCAATAGATTGCTCGAGACAGGGCCAGATGGGGTCGGAGTAATGGGTTTTGTAGCCGGTGGGGGTCCTCTTGGTGGTGGCGAAGAGGATGGGGGAGCCCGTTTTGTAGGCGAGGAGGGCAGGAGCGGTAGAGGTCCAGGCTCTTCTGCCAAAAAAGGGGAAAGAATAGTTGCTATTGGGCATCCCTTGATCGCCGACAATGCCGAGAAAAGTACCTCGTTTGAGGGCGCGTAGTCCTTCGCGTAGGGCGTTGCGCGGATCGATGATTTTTCCTCCATTTTTCTCGCGAATGGAGAGGATCCAGCGGTAGAGCATTTTATTTTGGATGGGTTTGCCAATGGCAACGCCGCGCATCCGGGTGTTGCCATCGAGAAAAAGGACATCCCAGTTGGCTTGGTGGCCGCAAAAAAAGATGATGCCGACACCGCGATCAAAGAGGGCTTTAGCAGTCTCGGGATTTTCGCATTGGACGAGCCGGGAAAGGTCCTTTTCGCGGGCGATCTTGGCATATTCTAGACAATTGATGGCGAGATTTTGAAAAGAGCCTTTGGCGACGCGGATGCGCTTTTGTGGAGATAATTGGAGATCTTTTGCAAGGGCAAGGTTGCTCAGTGTGCGCTTGCGGTAGTTGGTGAGGGTATAGAAGGCGAGGAGGCCAAAGATATTTCCCAACGTTCGAATGGTACGATAAGAAAGAAATTGGAGAGGAAATGTGATCGCGCGAATGCAATAGTAGATGATGTCGTCTTTAGTCACAGGCTTGGATTAGTTTATGCAGGGTGGAGGAAAAGTCAAGATGCGAAATGCTTAGTCGAAGGGCTATAGAGCTCTCCACCGTTTTTTTATGATCTATGCTCTCTTCGAGAGTAGAGGTGAGATTGAGAAGGTCGGGGATGATCAGGCCGCTTTGCGAGGTTAACACTTCAGCGCCACCGTTATATTTCGAAGTGACGACAAAAAGACCCATGGCAAGAGCTTCGACAGTGACATTGGCAAAGGGATCGTAAAAAGAGGGGATGACGAGGACGTCGGCGAGCTGATAGAATTTCCGGATGTCAGGACGGGGGCCAAAGAAGCGAACCTGGTTTTTCAATCCGAGAATGAGGGCGCGTGCTTGAAAGAAGTCGGTATTTTTATCTTTGCCGATGACCGAAAGATGGAAGTTTCGTTTTTTCATGCGCGCAAGTCCTTCGAGGAGAGGGCCTAAACCTTTGCGCGTGTATCCGTTGCCGATGAAGAGGAAATGAAATGTTTCAGGGTCTAAGGAGAGTTCTTTGCATGCAGAAATTTTTCCCTCTTGCCACGTAGTAAAAGCTTCTTCCATCTCGCGCCATTCGACTCCGTTGTGAATCACCTCAATTTGGTCTGGGCGGACACGGTAGTGTTCTAAGATTTGCCTTTTCACCATATGGGAATTGGCAATGATCTTTTTGAGTTTTGGCGATTCAAAACTGGCTTTTTCTAGACGGAGAATCTTGCGGTGTTTGGGATTGCAAAGACAGGTCCAATATTTTAGACGTCCTTCTGAGAGGAGACGGCTTTCGAGGAAGGAAATGTGGACTCCGTTACCTGCGCGGAGATGGGTGGCGTGGCAAGTTCGGTCCATTCCCAGCACCGCGTCAGGATTTTCATTGGCGATCCATTCTTCAATGTCTCGATTTTTTGATGTCAAAAGGGAGACACGAATTCCATCCTTGGTAAAGGCATCCGCAATGCGGGCTGTATGCTTTTCAAGTCCCCCCATTTGGTTCGTGCCAGATTTAATCAACGCAATATGTTTTAACATCAATTTTGCTGGGAAATGGAGATGGTATTGGCTTGAAGCTCAATTTTCAAGGAGAGTTTTTTGTGATCAGGAGTATAGAGGCGGAAGCGGCTCATATAGCTGCGGAAGCGGTTGCGTAGATAGGCTTCGCGCATGTGAGGCTGCAACTCATGCCCTTCGCCCTCTGATTCGGCAAACACCTTAGCTACATATCGATTCTCCAGTTCATGCGGATTGATGAATTGAGCATTCCAGAGGAGCGTCTCCCTCTCTGATTTTGGAGCGGCTACCACGACGACCTGAATCATATCGCGAACCGTTTCGAGGAAGAGTTTGCTCACCCCTTCTGCAAAAAGGGGCGCATTGATGATTTTGATCCCATTTTTTTTCACAATCAGGTCGTTTACCGCTACAGAATAGGTTTCAGGATTCAAAGTATGACTAAATTTTGGTGGAAAAAAGATGGAAACGGGTGGCTGGATGCCGAGAGGCAGAAGATCTTGTCTTGAAAAATCGATCCGGAGAGAGGCTGCCAGGGGGTCGTCGATTTCGAGGGGAGTTTCGGAGAGAGAGGGGACAGGGAGCTTTTTCCATGCGTTGGGGATGAAAAAGCTCACCTCGTCGAGCAATTCCTTCGACTGCATAGTATCGAGTTCAGCCTTGGAGATGTCGGCCAAATTAAAGGTCATTTTCAACCCCCGTTGTTTGAGCCGTTTAACCGTCTCTTCTGGCCCAGCAACTGTCAGATAGAGTTGGTAGGGCCAAATATCGAGGAATTGATAGCCTTGCGGCGCCTCTCCAGTGGGTTGTGTCACGAGTACCGGAATCCTTTCTGTGACGAGAGTACTTTGCTTGATGATGATTTCTTGCGGGGCCACTCGATGAATGAACTTATCGAGCTGCACTTCTGCATTGACGCAGGCAAGGTTTTTCTTGGAAATATTCGCGATCCATTCATTTGGTTGACCGGCTGCATCAATGACAACTTCGAGATTCCTTGAAGAAAGCTCCTCCAAGCAGGCCTTATTGCCTACAATATCGAGGGTGAGCTTGTGCGCAAGAGTTCCATTCCCGAGCATTCCCTCGATTGTTTTTCCCGGAGGCAAATGGATCACGCGCACCGAGACATTGGCTACGGTTTTGGAGGTCGTCATCGATTGATTCACCACCATCCAAATGATCATCGCCAGAATGAGCGAAATCACTTTTCTCTGCCAATGGTCTAAAAAAAGTCGCTTTAGCAAGGAGATCATGTTTTGATCCACTCCATGACATTGAACGTTTCAGAAGAGGAGGCTCGGACGGGAGGATTAAAAATGCTGCGGATGATCCCTTTGAAGCGATCAATTTTTACCCCGCGGGTCATGATCCCTTCGCGGGCGATCGAAACCTTCCCCGTCTCCTCGGAAATCACAATCACAAGCGAATCAGTCGAATGGCTTAAACCCAAAGCAGCCCGGTGTCGAGTTCCCATTGAGCGGGCCAGTTGTGTGGCATCTTCTCCAAGAGGAAGAATCACGGCCGCAGCCAAAATGGTCTGGTCGCGTAAAATCACAGCTCCATCATGTAAAGGGGTATTGGTGGCAAAAATGGACTCGAGGAGTTCTGAAGAAAATTGCCCATTTAAGATCACCGCTTTTTGGGCATATTCTTCCAAAGAATCCTCATTTTCTAGGGCGATCAATCCTCCGATGCGCCTTTCGGACATGCGATAAACGGAAGTGGCCAAATGGTCCAAAAACCGGTCAAATTCGGTCATCTCGCGCGATCTGCGCCCTTTCACGCTCAACTTAGCAAGCGCCATGCGCAATTCAGGCTGAAAGATGACAATCACAGCGATAAAAAGGACATTACTGATTAACACCATAATTCGGTGGAGAACAGGCAAGTTGAGCCAACTGGAGGCTGCGAGAATAAACAGAAAAGCAAATAGGCCCAGCACAAGATCCATCGATTTTGTGTTCCAGAAAAAAGAGAGGAGATAATTCACCATCATCGAGATGATCACCACTTCGAGGAAAGGAGTGATGGAGTGAAAAAAACCCATATGATTCAACATGCCTTTTACAAGGGTTTAGGAAATCTTTGCAACAACTGAATTTATAAAAATCGCAAGTCGTTCTAGTACAACGGAAAGTGTTCACGTAAATTCTAAAGCAATAGAGTTCTTCTGTCAAGAATCTAGGTTCTCCTTTGACATAAAAAAAGTTTTTTACAAAACTCGTTCCCATGGATCCACTATTTTTGTCGCGCATTCAGTTTGCACTCAACACCTGTTTCCACTACCTTTATCCGCCCATGAGCATCGGTTTAGGTCTCATGTTGGTGATTATGGAAGGGATGTATCTCAAAACAAAGCTGCCTAAGTACAAAGAGATGACCGAATTCTGGATCAAAATTTTTTCACTCACCTTTGCACTTGGCGTCGCCACGGGACTCGTGCAAACATTTGCCTTTGGGACCAATTGGGCCAAATATTCACGTTTTGTCGGCGATGTGTTTGGAAGCGCCCTTGCATCGGAAGGGATTTTTGCTTTCTTTCTTGAAGCAGGCTTTCTCGGTATTCTCCTTTTTGGCTGGGATCGGGTAGGTCCTAAACTCCACTATTTCTCCACCATTTGTGTGTGTCTTGGCGCTCATTTTAGCGCCATTTGGATCATTGTCGCCAACTCGTGGATGCAAACGCCCGCCGGTTTTGCCATTGAAGAGACCCCCATAGGCCCGAGAGCCATCTGCACCTCCTTTTGGGACGTTGTCTTTAACCCCTCCACCTTCGATCGGCTCGGCCATGTCCTCCTCGGCTGTTGGCTTACCGGGGCCTTTTTTGTGCTCAGTGTAGCCGCCTATTATCTCCTGCGCCGTCGCCACACTGCTGTCGCCCGTCCTATGATGTCCATTGCTCTGACCGTTGCAATGATTTCCCTCATCCTCCAGCTTTTTTCTGGCGATAGCAGCGCCCGCCTCATTGCAAAATACCAGCCTGCAAAACTGGCCGCCTTTGAAGGTATTTACCAAACGACACCCGGAACCCCCATTTCTGTCATCGGCTGGGTTGATGACAACACCGAAACCGTTCACTCTCTCAAAATCCCCCATGGTCTTAGTCTCCTCACCTATCGCAACCTCACTACTCCTATCACAGGCCTGGACCAAATTCCCCGCAGCGATTGGCCCAACGTCCCTCTCGTTTTCCAAACCTATCATCTGATGATCTTCATGTGGGTTCTCATGTTTTTCATCGCCCTTTTTGGACTGATCTTCTGGAAACGCGGCACGCTTGAGAAGAAAAAATGGCTTCTTATTCCCATGATCCTTTCCGTCATTTTTCCTCACATCGCGCAACAAGCTGGCTGGATTTCGGCGGAAGTAGGCCGTCAACCCTGGATTGTGTGGCACATTCTGCGTACAGAATCTGGAGTCTCTCCTACTCTTGTCTCGACCCAAGTCTTTGGCTCCATCACCATGTTTCTCTTCATCTACCTCCTCCTTTTTGCCCTCTTTATTTTTCTCCTTGATCGTAAGATCAAGCAAGGACCCGAACCAGCGTCCGAAGACCTTCTCTACCGAAACCTTTTAAAGAAATAGGGATTTATGATTCTCGAGACACTCTGGTACGGCATCATCGGGATTGCGATGCTTATGTTTGTCCTTCTCGATGGTTTTGATCTCGGCGTCGGCATACTCCATCCCTTTGCCCGAACGGACGAACAACGCCGCATTTTTCTCAACTCCATCGGACCTGTATGGGATGGCAACGAGGTGTGGCTCATCATCGTCATGGGAGGCATGTTTGCCGGATTCCCTAACGTTTACGCCACTATTTTTTCTGGTTTTTACAATCTCCTCATGGTTCTCATCGCCTGCCTTATTTTCCGTGCCGTTGCCATTGAATTTCGGAGCAAACAAGAATCGCCCCGCTGGCGCTCAATTTGGGACTGGGTATTTTCCCTCGCCAGCACCTTCCTCACCTTTATTCTTGGCTTACTTCTCGGCAATATGATTGTTGGCATCCCGCTCAACAGCGAGCAAGAATTTATTGGTACCACCTCAAGCCTCTTCAATCCCTATTCGATTCTCGTTGGCCTCACCGCTGTCGCTCTATTTGCCATGCATGGCGCCACCTATCTCACCATGAAAACTCAAGGGCCTACCCACAACGTTGTTCGCAAATGGATTGGAAGGGCTATCCTCTCCTTTCTCTTCTGGTATTTTGTCACCACCATTGCCACCCTCATTTACATGCCCCACATGCACATCCGCTTTCAGGAACACCCGCTCCTCGCCCTCTTTCCTCTCCTTGCTTTCCTCGCCATCCTCAGCATTCCCTACCAAGTGGCAAAGGAGCGCGACGGATGGGCCTTTATTTCCTCCTGTCTCAGCATTGCCCTCCTCCTTGTCCTTTACGGCCTAGGCACCTACCCCATCATCGTTCCCTCCACTCTCTCTCCCGCCACCAACAGCCTCACCATCTTCAACAGCTCCTCGAGCCCCCGCACGCTCACTAATCTTCTCATTGTCGTCCTCATCGGAGTGCCCCTTGTTCTCGCCTATGGTTTTTGGATCTACCGCATTTTCCGCGGCAAAGTGAAGCTAGACAAATCAAGTTATTAACCACCGGCTCGGAAGCCTTGCTAGAGGACACAGAGGCGCCCTAACGGGCGTGGGAGCGTCGAAAGCTGGATCACTCTGAGGCCACCAAACTGCAAGTTAATTTTGATAGATGGTATGAGATAGGTTCTTGTGTCTTTCTATGTACGTAGGATGATCAAAATTGGGAAAATGTGAGACTTCGCGAATCCCCAAATGAGAAATTTTTATATGGATAGCCATCTGCTCTTTCGTATTCAGCTGCTCATAGTTCTGTAAATTACAATACGAACGAGGATTGCTATGATTGATAGCTTGGATTAACTCTTTTGTTAGCTTTTCGGCATGACCAAGCAAATAAGATTGCATTGGTTTAGAGTCTTTCATTGTCTGAATACTATGGCGATCTGCTCGCAATTCGACATACTGAGAGTAACGGATTGTGACATAGGATAAAAGAGGACTTGTCCAAACAATGTGCCACGGAGAAATACATAAAATGGCGATACGAGTGATCGCAGCAATTAATGTGAGCACAAAAGTAGAATAGCCATCTTTGTGAAGCACGTGCGAAGATTCATGATAGACAATCGCTTGGGCAACTTTTTCAGAGACTGTGCAGATCGAAGGATCTATAACGATGACCCCAGTTGCCGTAGCAAGCGCCTCGCAAGGAATCTCGTTTTCATTCGTTGTGTAATACACTCGATGCCTGCAGGTGGAAGAAATGGCGTGAATATTCATTGCGAGTTGATTTTTATATTCTAAATTCATCTCTGCAGGAAATGGAATTTCATCATCTAGAGGAATGTAAGTAGGGCGTTCCCATTTTTTTTGATGCAATTGCATCATGTTGCGAAAGCCAAAAATCACTTGCGGGACTGCAAAAAGTAGATCTTGGGCAACGACCTTAATTCGGCCAAGAAAATTAATTATTCTCCAGGGGATGGATTCTCTATCTAATTCTTGTATTAATATATTTAATTCTACTTTATTTGACATATGCAATATTGTAATCAATATATTCATTAAATGGCAATATTGTTTCGTTTGATTTGAACCTATCCAGATAAATTTTTTTGCCCTTGTTTTTGGTAGTTTAAATCTTCTTAGAAAGTGTTTGAAAATTTAAATTGATAAGACCAAAATGTTTCCCTTGTTTCTTAGCGATTTCTCGTAACTCCTCTCCTTGGTACCCAGCATCTACCCAGAGCTTTTTTATTTTTCTCAATCGCTTGCTTTTCAATAGTTGCTTACACCCTTTTTTATCGCTTATTCCCGCACTCGTAACATGTGCCTGTAGTAAGAATCCTTCCGTATCGACGGCAATGTGTCTTTTACGCCCCTTAATTTTTTTCCTCCGTCATATCCGCGAAGCCCCCTTTTTCGGCTGTTTTGACACTCTGACTATCAATAATGCCCGCAGAGGTTATGAGGCTAATAAAGGTTGGCGTGGATCATCTGACCCAGGTGCTGGGGGGCGTTGCTGAGGCTGCGCTTGGGCAGGACGGGTTGGGACTGATGAGGGGTGAACATAAGCGATTCTTTGCTTGACCTGCTCATCAGCACTTTGCAACAAATTTGCTATCTCGCGGCTCATGGCTTGTGAAGCAAATTTATTCAGTGCTACAGCATACTTTGGATGTCGGGGCTTTTGACAAGCATAATAGATTGCCCAAGGAATCGTAAGAACAAAAATAAATCCCGTTATAATGCAGCATGTGGGTACATCATCATCATCATTAGGTGTACAACAGCCTGTATCAGACTCTTGTGTGGCCAATTGTTTGATGTGGTAATCTTCCCAATAATTGCGAATATTTGTTTCCGATAAGGTCCTGTCTCCGATATTTGCTGGACCTGTATATGTAATTTTGAGCACAAATGAGAAAATTTTATGGGTCGTTGTTACTCTTCCTCCTTGGTTATTAAAGGTTCCAGTCGTATTTGACTGGACATTGGGAGTGATAGTCCAGTTCAGGTATGTCGGGACTAGGTAATAGGTCTCTGGATTTAGCTGTCTCATCAGTGCATTGTTTTGATACAGTTTGTATGGATCGATAGTGTATTGATTATACGATGGTTGAGCAGTGGACATATATTCCTCCAAACCTGGATTGATTTTCAGCTCGGGGAGGCTACCACATCTGAGGGTTTTCTCCAATACAAAATATCCAATTTAAGAAGTTCTTGGTCCGAGCTGTCTTTTTGGTAGTTTAAATCTTCTTAGGAAACCCGACGATCGCTTGGTAGCACAAAAGGAGATGGGACACCCCGTTCATGGCGCGATGGGGTTTTTCTTCGGCGGGCAGCTTATAGGTGGAGGCAATGGTATCTTTGGAAAGGCCCGTCTCCCACGGCAACACTCCCTGTCCCTTCTTTGCCTTTTCGATGGCAAGCGCCCAATGCATCGACGCAAGATCGAGCCAATGGTAGGGCCAGCTCAAACATTCCTGCATATCGGGGTCGATCAGCTGACCAAAAAAGACCCGGTCAAAGGAGGGATTTTGGCAAATAAAAACGGCCTTTTTCCTCCGCACCCCCTGTCTGGAAAAGCAATCGATAATCTCCTGCGAGACCTGGCCCGGCACCCTGCCTTTTTGCACCTCCTCCCATGTAAAGCCATTGATTTTCAGACTCTCCTGGTCGCTCTTTTCCCACACCTCAATCGGTTGGGCCACAATCGTTTGATACTCTTCTTTTTTCTCACCTGATGTCAAATCGACGATTTTGAAGGCTAGCTCCAAAATTTTGTGAGTTTGAGGGTTGAGCCCATTGGTTTCTGTATCGAGGAAGACACCCAGCATCCTATGCAGAATACCACAAAGCCCCCAATTTTCAAATATTATTTTTCTCATAAGAATAAATTGAAGTCGTATGCTAAGAAAAGAATGTTTATTGATATATAAGTGAACTATTTATAATATCTTTGTCAAAAAGAGAGGTCAATATGATCCTATCATTAGAGACTGTCTCTGAATTAAGGCTTCGTCGAGTTTTTGGATTATTTTGGCCGATTTTCGACTTTTTTTCGGGGGGTCATATACGAGAGTTGATATGACCCCCCGAAAAAAAGTCGAAAATCGGCTCAAAAGAACCTAAAAATCGACTGAAGCTTAAATCAGAGACAGTCTCTTAGAAAGTGTTTGAAAATTTAAATTGATAAGAACAAAATGTTTCCGTTTTTCTGTAGGAGAGAGATGGAAAAGAAGCGTTATCCTGGAGAGCTGACTGATAAAGAATGGTTACTGATCGAGCCAATTATTGAGCGAGTCCTCAAGCCGAGCGGGGGCCGAAAAAATGCTGGAAGACGCTCAAAATATGGGAA
>Ga0207952_1000145_pt1 | contig 70987 bp, 61 predicted proteins | sample SubbioR12Aug_8Ca_FD_184831 | JGI IMG/M metagenome (GOLD analysis project Ga0207952, IMG submission 184831) | Serpentinite rock and fluid subsurface biosphere microbial communities from McLaughlin Reserve, California, USA - CR12Aug_8Ca (SPAdes) | ecosystem: Environmental > Terrestrial > Deep...
AACGAATGAAGGTTTCGGAAATTTAATCTATGATAATCCGCAACAGAATCCCGACACATTCGTTACACAGCGATTGAAGATACAGGGGAAAACCCTTGCGCAAATTTCTGCAGAGATTGATACGATGCTGACGTATTACAAACGGTATTACACCGGCACAACGCCAACGGAAGAGTACAGTAAAATAACAACGGTAATATTAAGCGTGAATGAAGCGTTTCGTTCAGCAATTGATACGATGAGTTGGAGTCCATTGCAATTAACAAGCGATGTGCGTATTGATGCAGTAGAAATTTTACGGCGGGGAAGCGGAAAAGAAATGTTGTTTGCAGAGAGTGAACTTGCATCGAGCGTTCCGGAAGAAGTGATGTTGTTGAGAAATTATCCTAACCCATTCAATCCTACAACGGCTATTAGCTTTTCGCTGTTGGCTGTTGGCGAGGTGTCGTTGCAAGTCTTCGATGTCCTTGGAAGAAAGGTTGCAACATTACTGAACAACGAGGCAATGGATGAAGGAATACACGAGGTGGAGTTTGATGCAAACGGATTGACGAGTGGGGTGTATTTCTATCGCCTCACGGTAATGGGCGAAGAACAATCCTTTATCGAGGTGAGGAAGATGTTGCTGATGAAGTAACTCTACTTCCAAACTTCTTTTCTTAAAACCCATCTGCGTAACTGTAGGTGGGCTTTGTGTATAATTTTTTTCTTGTTTGCTTGGCAATGAGAAATAATTTTCTTTTCTTTTGCCGTAAAAAAAAAACAATAATGGAAAAAAGATATGCGAGTAAAATGTTTGCAAAAACATAACGAGCCACACACATTGCACGCGGGGGGGGGCAATGCAGTGGAGTTATAATAATGCTCAACCCGTAACCACACACAATTTTACAAACCTCGTTCCGAAGCGTAACTGCAACGGAGACGGGGTTTTTTGCTTTTTACATCCTACCACCTTCTTTTCTTTTTAAACCGTATGAAAAAAATATTGTTCCTCATAGTAATTTTAATAACCCGAAATGTAATAGCAATTTCCCAAGATAGTTGCGGCATACAATGGCAAGATGCAGTACAAATCTCTCCAGACAATGCTGCTGCGTACACACCAAGGATGGCAGCGCAAGGAGATTCGATTCACCTTACATATTATTCTGAAGGTGTTTATAGACTGCCCTATGCACGTTCTACTGATGCAGGACAAACATGGACGATAAAAGAGATTCTTACCGACTCTGTGCTTTTTCCTTATCCACCAAATGATAATTACATTCTTGCCAATTCGCATTATGTTTTTATTCTTTCTACTGTTCCTACGCCTATCGGTTATCTTGTTAGCATGTTTCGAAGTACTGATTTTGGTTCAACGTGGGACAGCATCAAGGAATTAACAAACAATAATTCTGCAATACGGGATGTAGCCATCAAAGGCGATACAATTACGATATTTTATATGCGAGGCGACACTATTGGATATGAACGAACGCTTTCTTCTACGGATGCGGGAAATACTTGGACTACAACACAAAGTGTCAGTTTCGACCCATATCACCCGAAGATTGCAATTAGTAACAACTATCTCCATCTCGTGTATCAATATGCATTTGAAATTTATTATCGCAGAAGCACTGATTTAGGGATAACGTGGAGCAGCCCTATCGCTCTTTCAACCATTGACGGTTATGGGAGCCAGGACCCGGCAATTACAGCAGATAACAACGGTAATTTATATGTTGCGTATAGAGAAACAAAATACCGCGCATGTGCTACTGGCTTTTCATGTGATATTGCTTTTCGTAGAAGCACCACCGAAGGAAGTTCGTGGATGGAAGAACAGAAAATTACAGAAAATCCGTGGGGGTTCAACGTGGGTTTATCTATAAACGATACTCAATTATTGGCATCGTGGGGTACAGATACACCATCACCCGGAGTCGAATCTCGCATTTCATTTGACAAAGGAAATACTTGGTGCCCTGTAACTCCGTTGACTTCTTTACAATATTATGCGGTGGGTCCATCAAACATACTTGCCAAAAGTACGGTTGTTGTTGGGTGGCATCAATTAGACACAATAGAAGATAAGTTTCACATTGTAGTGCGAGCAGGAAAATTGCCGATTGTATCTGTGGAAGAAACTGAACTACAAATGCCGGAAGAATTTTTCATTGAACCAGTTTTCCCGAATCCATTTAATAGTTCAACTACCATTCATTACTACTTGCCAAATTCGGAAATAGTACGGATAGCAATATATGATATACAAGGTAAAGTAGTTGACAATCTTTTGAAACAACAACAAACTATTGGTTGGCATACAGCAGTTTGGGACGCAAACAATGTAAATAGCGGGATATATTTTATTCGTTTTGGAATTGGGAATAAAATTGTAGTCAAAAAAGTTGTTTTGTTGAAATAAAATAAACAATAACCTGAACGGCAGTAGGTCGAGTACTGCCGCTCAGAAATTGCGAATAAACTAAGCCTGTGTACCATCACGCCCAAAGCGTGAAGGGGGCTTTATTATTTGCAAAGGTGAATATCTCGATAATGATGAAGTAAAAAAAATCGGTTGACTTGTGCTACGCACTTGTGAAGTGCGTAGCACCATATACAGAGGCGTTCACTTTCTTTCTCCTTCAATGAAAGAGGAACTTTTTTCAATTAACATTTTTATTAACAATCAAATTTATTTACACTTATGAAAAAATATCACTTAAAAAACTTCGGTTTCATTGCACTCGCTGCAATGTTTTTACTAACTACTACCTTTGCTCAGCAATGGGTATCACTCAATGGACCTTATCGCGCAACAAACGGCAAGGACATTACGCTCGGTTACACGGGCTCGACTCGTGTGTTGTATGCCGCTACGGATTCGGTACGAAAATCTGTGAACAGTGGTGATTCGTGGACAACAATAGGAAACAAAATATCTCCATCTGGATATATAACAAATCCGCTTATTGTTGGAACGAAGCCGATTGATGCTAACATTGTTATTACAGGAACTTATGATAATATTGCTGGCAACGGAACAATTTGGAGGAGTACAAACAGTGGTTCTACATTTGGTGCGGTCCCAAGTATTAACAATCAAACTTACGTTGTTCCATTACGTTTTGGTTGGTCGCTTGCAAATACACAAAATGTATTTTTAGGTACGTTATGGAATGATGGCGCTCATAAGCCAACACTTCGCAAAAGCCCAGATGCCGGCTTATCATGGAGTGATGATAATTACTTCTACAATACTGTCCAAACCCATGTGCGAGCAATAGCGTGGCATCCGACTACAGCCAGTCTTGTCTATGTAGGCGGCTCGTCTATTGCGGTTACTTGCCCGCGCCGGAAGTAGATGAAACGTATTACAACGAACAAACAGAAACATTTCTTCCGCTTCAGAAAGGGCTATGGTATTCAAACAATAGCGGACAAAGCTGGCAAGCAACCTCCACACAACCACCTCTTCCGTATGTTTCCGCACTTGCCGTTGGCGAAAGCGGAGATATCTTTGCAGGCACGTCACGGCAAAGTGGAAATGATCCGGTACTCTATCGTAGTACAGATGCTGGTGTAACCTGGGCTGACGTAGGTGGATTTACCGGGAAAGGTTCCATTACCTCTATTGCAGTTCGTGGCGGTCGTGTTTATGTCTCATTCAAAGGAGATGGAATCTACTATAGAGATAACATCAATGTAAATGGAAGTTGGTGCAATTTTGAGAATAATGACATTTACACACAAACAGTTGATTGGGATGTGCGCACCGTAGTTGTTGATTATAGCATCTCCGATGGTACTGTTGCGTATGCAATTTCGCCCACTTCTCTTTATCGCCGCAATGGAGGAACGAGCGTATGCGCATACTGGCAAGATATCAATACAGGAATTGCAAAGGTAAATACACAATCGGTGGCTCCTGTCGGGACAACTGTTTTTGCCGTTTCAAAAGATAAGGGAGGAATTAGCCGTTCTGTTTCGGGTGTATGGACATCAACATTGCCTCCCAATAATGATGCTGATAATAGAAGGAAATATCAAACTATGTCGAGTGAATATGTTTTTGTGGACCCTGCAAATATAAATAAGGTCTATACAATGGGTAAAGTTCCTGTTAGTACTTCTTCTAATTACAAAGCGGTGCTATTTAGAACCACGAACACGGGAAGTAATTGGTTAGAAATATTACGCTCAAATTCTCAAAGTTCTGAATATTCGTTTTATGGATTCGCCGCTGACCCGAAAGATGCGTTGCGCAGATATGTTGTAGGGAAAGCAAATGGAGATCCTGTGGGAGGAGGAAGTACGATAATCACGAATTATTTCAGAACAATTGACGGAAATACTTGGTATGCCATTCCTCGTATTGATGGCACGCCCACCAATCCCGCTTTTTCCATGGCGATAGACCCTACGGGAACGAATTCATTTTCGGATAATCTCTATTCGGGGCTTCAAAACGCGGGTGTGTACCGTTCGGAGGATGCAGGCGCTAATTGGGCAAGTTCATTGAGTGATAAAACTATACGAGCGGTATCGCTTAACCCAAGTTTACCGAACTATGTTTATGCCGGCGGCGACCAAAACAGCGGAATATCTATGTGGCGGTTTTATAAACCTACTAATACGTGGAGTAATATCAATGGACCCAATAATGTAACGCGTATTTTAATGCATCCGAGTTATCCAACATCAGTTCAATATGTTTGGATTGTTTCCGATAACGCAACAAAAATAAAACAGACAACAAATGGCGGGGCAATTTGGAATGATGTATCGTTAGGTGGGCTTCCCCAGGGCACCATCATAAACGATTTACGCAGTGACCCGACAAGCAATCGCTATATTTATGCCGCAACATCCGGCGGTGTATATAAGATTGACCCTGCGCCACAACCACCCTCTTCAATTAAAATGCTCACCGAAACTGTCAATGGTTTTCCTCGTCCAAAAATTTGGTGGAGCCCAAGCAATGTAGAGTCTGATTTGCAAGCCGCACCATTCCAGGTACATAAGTATCGTTGGCACAACGGCATTATTGATTACGGCGTAATTGCAACGGTTTCAACAAACTCCTACGTGGATGTAAGTGAAATTACAGGTTCGGGCAGCGCGTATCACGATACTGCATATTATTACATTACCGTAATTGATATTGGTAATAATGTATCGGATCCGACTGCCACCGTGAAATCTTCCGTCTATGGTGAGGATGAACCGGGAATGAACAAACCTTCCGTTGGCTCAAATCAAACTAACATTCCCGAAGAATTCTCCCTCTCCCAAAACTATCCCAATCCTTTCAATCCTGCAACGGAAATTAAATATGCATTACCAGTTGATGCGAGTGTGTCGCTCAAGGTATTTGATATTTTTGGAAGAGAAGTGGCAACACTTGTCTCAGGAAATAACGTTGCGGGATATTACTCTGTAGAGTTCGATGCTCTTAAAGTATCGAGCGGAATGTATTTCTATCGTCTCACCGCAACAGGCGAAGGTCAATCCTTTACGCAGGTACGGAAGATGATATTGATGAAGTAACATCTGCATACGAATTTTTGTAGGCAGCCGTCGCGACTGTTCCCTACAAGATTTGAAAGGCGATTTCAATTAACGAAATCGCCTTCTTTATTTTCTGTAATGGAAACGCTCAATCTCATCAACTCAACTACATCCATACTCCGGCGGGGAAAAGTTTTTTTCGGTCGCAGAGACAACTTTACCGCTGATGATGTATTGTTGTTTTACCAACACGTTGTACCAACGGCGGACTGCTTCAAACAAAATAATGATTGCGCAAAGCATCATTATCGCTGTCAGTATGGAATTAATATACCCCTGAATAGCGGTTGCAGGATTTTGAGTGAGGGGAAGAAAATTATCCGTAATGTTGAGCCATCCCGCTGTGAGGGTTGTGACCGAAACGAACAACATCGGAACAAGCGTAACCCAAACATATTTTACTTTTCCGGCGTTGATAATTGCGCTGGTAGCAACCGCCAATGCAACTCCGGCAAGTAGTTGGTTTGCCGTTCCGAACATTGGCCAGATGGTGCTGATGCTTCCCGCCCAGATAAAATACGCCCACGCAAACACCACCAATCCTGTTGAAAGCAACGTTCCGAAAAGCCAATCGGTTTTTTCGAGCGGTTTCCAGATTCTTCCTCCGAATTCCTGAACGAGAAAGCGAGCGACACGTGTGCCGGTATCAATCGTTGTCAAAATGAAAAGCGCTTCGAACATAATTGCAAAGTGATACCAAAACGACATTAATCCTTTCATTCCGGGTATTGCGGAAAAAATTTGCGCGAATCCGACAGCGAGCGAAACAGCGCCGCCGGGACGACCAGCAACTGTTTCCCCGACTTCACGAGAGAGTTCTTCGAGATTGACAGGGTTGATTCCTAACGCTGCAAATTTTTCTGCAGAAAGATTTATTGCAAAATAATCTGCAGGGAAAAGTGAACTCGATGCAATCAATGCAATCACGCCGACAAGTCCTTCCATCAACATCGCGCCGTAGCTAATCATTCGTGCGTCGCTTTCTTTGTTTAACATTTTTGGTGTTGTGCCGGAAGAAACGAGCGAATGAAATCCGGAAATTGCGCCGCACGCAATCGTAATAAACACAAACGGAAAAATTTTACCGGGAATGATGGGACCTCCGCCGTGAATAAATTCCGTGAACGCGGGCATTTTGAGTTCCGGCGCAACAACGATTACGCCAATGACGAGAGCGGCAATCGTTCCGATTTTCATATACGAACTTAAATAGTCGCGGGGACAGAGAAGTAACCATACGGGAAGCACCGAAGCAATAAATCCGTACGCCGCAATAGAAAAAATAATTTCTTCCCGCGAGAGTGTGAAATAGGGCGCAAGAAACGATTCGGGAATCCAACTTCCTGCAATTACTGCGAGAAATACTCCTGCAACACCGATAAAACTCGCTTCAGCAATTTTCCCCGGTCGAATGCGGTACATCCACAATCCAACGAACAAGGCGATGGGAATTGTCATTGCAATGGTAAATGTTCCCCACGAACTTTCGCGCAACGCATTCACCACCGCAAGCCCAAGTCCGGCAAGCGCAATAACCACGACGATAAGAATAGCAATCGAGCCAATAGTTGCCGCGAGGGGAGAAATTTCATACCGCGCAATTTCTGCAAGTGATTTTCCTTTGCGGCGAATGGATGCGGCAAGAATTACAAAATCGTGCACTGCGCCGCCGAGACAAACACCTATCAACAGCCAAAGAAATCCGGGAAGAAAACCAAATTGTGCGGCGAGAACGGGACCAATGAGCGGACCGGCGCCGGAAATTGCTGCAAAGTGATGACCGAATAAAACCCATTTGTTTGTGGGATGATAATTCTGTCCGTCATTGAGTGTATGCGCGGGGGTGATGCGTGTATCATCAAGCGCAATAACTTTCGCGGCGATAAATGCACTGTAGTACCGATAAGCAATTGCGAGAACGAGAAGCGCGATGAGAATTAATGGTAAAGCGTTCATAAAAATGGTTTGAGGTCTGGGGTTGGAGGTTTGAGTCTAAAAGGCATCAATTAAATGGCGAATTTCTGTTTTCCCATTTTTGTTTTCGATTGCGATGACATCGAAACGTGATTCATTGAACGGAATTTCCGGATGTTTGAGAATAAATCCATCGGCGGTTTTGCGTAGTGTTCGTTGTTTCTTTTCCGTGATTGCTTCTTCCGGCGTTCCAAATGCATTGCTCGTTCGTGCTTTCACTTCAACAAACACAAGCGTAGAATTTTCTTTTGCAACAATATCTATTTCACCGTGATGAATATGAAAATTACGAGCGAGAATTTCAAAATGTTTTTCTTTCAGAAATTCGACGGCAAGTTCTTCATAGTATTCACCAGAAGCACGTTTGTTATTTGCCATTTGACATTTTTACTTCATACTATTTTCAAATCGCTATTACTAAAATCATTTCAATTCGAAACTGTGTTTAGTTCATCTACTGTGTTTCCAAACAAGTTTAATAAAAATATTTTGTCAAATTGACTTTTAAAATGATAGTCAAGAGAATCTTTTGAAGGAAGGAAAAATGTTGAATCTGCTTCGTTTTCAATGACTATTAGTAACCAGTACAGGGAACACCTTTTGTTATAAGTTTCCAACTTTTCATTCTTCGAGTTAATTCTGTTTTGTAATATTTCAATTACATCTTCTTGGTAATAACCAAAACCGGCTTCATTCCAAAAATTTTCCTTGTGTCCAAATCTATAAATAGTTATGGAATGAATTTCTGCTGGGAATACATCAAGAGTTTTGAAGTCATTCTTAACTCGTACCCCACTGAATTCAGATGGAATATGTAAGGCAACTATACTTGCTAACTTTTTCGCCCGCGCATTTCTATTTTTTTTGTTAAAAGTAGTTTGCCATGCAAAAAAAACTTTGACTTCAATAGGTGGCATTCCTAATTTTTCATATTCTTTTACACATTCGTTAAGAAAATAGATGCGTTCTGCTTCTTCCCTTTTTATTTTGTCAGACTTATGAAGCCTTGTTACTTCTATACCTATTAAATCTGTCGTACTTTCATAAAGAATGTCTGGGTTCTCATCTTGTATAATAGTTCCTATAGGAATATTTGGCATCAATTGTAAAAAAATCTTTACAAAGTTATGTTCAATTTCTTTTTTAGAATCTTGCTTAATGAACATTATTTGATAAAAAATCTAAAATCTTCAATCTGAAACCAAATATTTAATGGCATCATTTCCACCCTTTCACCACAAAACTTTTGCGGTGAATTTCACACGTTCCGAATTTCTGAATTGCTTCGACATGTTTCTTCGTGGGATACCCTTTATGCTGTGCAAATCCGTAAACCGGAAATTGTTCATCAAGTTCTTTCATCAATTTATCGCGAGTAACTTTTGCAATAATCGAAGCAGCGGCAATGGAAAAACATTTTGCATCACCTTTTACGATTGTGGTGAATGGAATTCCGTGCGAGCGATACCTATTTCCGTCAATCAATAAATGTTGCGGTCGAAGAGAGAGATTTTCTACTGCGCGTTTCATTGCTTCAAGCGATGCGTTGAGAATGTTGAGCGAATCAATTTCGATATTATCAACCGTTCCAACACCAACGGAAAATGCCTTCTCAAATATTTTCGGAAATAATTCTTCCCGTTGCTTTTCGGAAAGTTTTTTGGAATCGTTTATTCCCTTCAAAGAAATTTCTTTCGGAAAAATCACTGCCGCCGCAATAACGGGACCGGCAAGCGGACCTCGTCCTGCTTCATCAACTCCGGCAATGCGGGTTATGTTTTCATCCCACATTTTTTTTTCGAATGAAAATGAAATCACTTAATAGTTACGAGTTACGAGTTTCAAGTTTCTTCAATCTAAAATCTAAAATGTAAAATCTAAAATTGATTGATGAGTTGCACGTGTATTTTCATCCGGGAAAATGTATCGCCTTCTCCGAGCGCGAAACTTACTCCAAGGTTCCCCGCTTGTGTTTCGAGAAGAACGCCAACGCCGTACCCGAATAAAAAATCTTCCTGAGCGCGAACGAGTGATGCTACAGGGGGATGGTATAAATACCCTGCATCAAAGAATACAAACGTGAATGACTTTTCCGATAATAATAACCGATACTCGGTATTTGACCAAACGATGCGGGATGCGGAAAATTGTTTTTCGCGATAACCTCGCAACGATGTTGCTCCACCGAATTGAAACAGGTCGCTTATGCCAAGGACTTTGCTTTGTATCTCTCTGGAGTGAATACTGGTGGCAATGATTTGACGGGATACCGTGGAAAAATATTGCTCGACATCGCTCGTAAAACGCCGGACGGAAAAAACACTTTTTTCTGTTCCATAGAAGGATTTGCTTCCCCAATCAATTTGTAATCGGGCAAGTCCACCGCTCGTTGGTACATTCAAGCGGTTGCGTGTATCATAATTGATTTCTGCGCCGACAAATGTCGAGGTACTTCGATGGGTAGAAGTATTCGTTTCGGAAGGAGTAACAGTTTCTTGAGAAAACACGAGATTGAATGCGAGGTCGTCGTTCAGTGGAAGTTCGAGTTTCAGGTCGGTGCTTCTTTTCACATACGACGAATCTTGTTTTCGTTGAAAGAAACCGACACTTGCATTGAGGGGCGATGAAAACAGCCATGGCTCTACGTATCGCAAGGAGAGTTCCTGCGTAAGTGCGTTTTCGCGGTGCCAATAGATAGCAGCATTTCTCCCTGTTCCAAAAAGATTCCGCATTCCAATGTTAATCATTCCAGTAATCGTTGTCGCATTCTCTTGTGAAGCAGGGAGAATTCCCAAAACGCCATCGAACGAATTAAATTTTCCCTCTTGCACGTTGAGTTGAAGGATTCCTCCGTTCTCGTTGACAAAAAGTTTTGGTTCGCCGATAGAAGAAAAAAAAGCAAGGCGTTCAAGTTTCCGCGGTATTCGTTCGATTTTTTTATGATTATACATTTCACCCCGTCGGAAATTAATTTCGCGGAGAATGATGTCGGACTGTGTAACGGTATTTCCTTCAACACGAAATGATTCAATATAAACCAACGGTCCTTCCTCAAGAGAAAGGACAAGAGAAAGTTGTTGTTTGGTTTCACCTGTGTAGAGTGAACAAGACTCGACATTTATCTTTGTGAAGGGGTACCCATTATTTTCGTACCAATGGAGCAGCATCTCGATATCGTTCACGATGAGTGCCGTATCGAACTGTGCCCCAACGATTGATTGCATTTGTGAAAGTAATTGCTTTGGTGAAAAAGCGCTTGCACCTTCAATAGTAACGGAATGAATTGTTGGTGTGAATGGACGTTCTTCTGCCGCCGAAAAAGCGGGAGAAGGAAACAGGAAGGAAAAAACGATGAAGGAGATTCGTGGAGTAAATTTTTTCTTGAACAACGCGTACAATATAAAAATGAGATAACGAATAGCATTCCTCATTAAATAAGAAAATTCAGGATGGAGTTTCGAGCAATCTTTCCAGTTCAGCGTGTATTTCTTGTCGGTGTTCTTCGACATCTTCATAATCAATGATGCTGAATACAACGCCTTGTTTATCAATGATTAACGTTGTGCGTTTTGGTCCGCCCAAGCCCGACTTCACCCCGTATAAATCAATGACAGTTTTTTTGGAATCTGAGAGTATATCAAATGAGAGTTTAAGTTGCTGGTGGAATGAACGCAACACGCCTTCCTTTTTGTGACTGATACCAAGAACGATTGCATTTGCATGGTCATAAATCTTTTTATCCTCTTCGAAAGTTTTTGCGAACTCAATCGTTTGTTCATTTTCCGTTCTTCCAAAGAAGAACAGGATGATGATGTTGCCATGAAATTTTGAAAGTGAGGTATTTCTACTATATTGATTTCGTAATGTGAAATCGGGCGCGGGCATACCTGGTGGAACTCCTTCTTCCGCCTCGCATCCGAGAAAGAGCAAAGTGGTAACAAGAAGGGAAAAGATGATATTTGTTGTTCTCATAACGACCCCGTTAAATTTTCAGAAGTATATACAAAACTCTTATGCAAAAGCCAAATTTTTTCAGTTCAAAGGAAATCAGTATAATTTCCTCCCAAAGAAAAAGATGAAACGAGTTTACTTAGATTATACAGCAACCACGCCGCTCGACCCGGAAGTATTCGAAGCGATGAAGCCATATTTTTTGGAAAAGTTTGGTAATCCATCATCTATTCATCAATTTGGTCAGGAAGTAAAAGTTGCATTGGAAGAAAGTCGTTTATCGGTTGCATCAATAATCAATGCTGTACCGGGAGAAATTACGTTTACTGCAAGTGGAACGGAATCTAATAATTTTGCGCTGAAAGGAAGTGCAGAACGGCTTCGTAAAAAAGGAAAAACGCATATCGTTACATCGCCCATAGAACATCATGCTGTTTTAGAACCGTGTGAATATCTTCGCAATCACGGTTTTTCCGTTTCGTACTGCGAGGTTGATGAATGGGGGAAAGTCTCCGTTGATGAGGTGCAGCGGCATCTTCGAGATGATACAGGTTTGATTTCCGTTATGCATGCAAATAATGAAGTCGGAACCATTAACTCCATCGCTGAAATTGGCTTGCTTGCACATGAACGAGGAATTCTCTTTCATACTGATGCCGTTCAAACATTTGGAAAACTTTCCATTGATACACAAACGATGAATATTGATTTGCTTTCTATTTCGTCGCACAAAATTTATGGACCAAAAGGAATAGGCGCTTTGTATATTCGCCGGGGAACCGATGTTGAATCTCTTCTGCATGGAGGAGGTCAGGAACGTGGTCGCCGCGCGGGAACAGAAGCGGTTCCATTAATAATCGGTTTTGGAAAAGCGGCAGAGATAATGAAAAAAAGATTTGAAAAAGATGCTCTCCATCTCACCACAATTAAACAATATCTCCTTTCGCAATTAGAGGAATTGACAGCAGGTTCCGATTTCCTCCTCATCAATGGGCATCCGACAGAATCTCTTCCGAATATTGTCAACGTTTCATTGAATAGTAAAAAAATACAGATTGATTCGGATGCGTTGCTGCTTAATATGGATTTGGGCGGTGTTGCCGTTACGAGCGGTTCCGCGTGTACTTCAGGAAGTATGGAACCATCGCACGTACTCCTTGCGATGAAACGTGACGAGCAAACGGCAAAAGCAACACTACGATTTTCGTTTGGTCGGTCAACCTCGCACGAGGATATTGATTTTGCAGTCAGCATTTTCCGTTCAGTCATAAAGAGAATAGGGAAGATGGTGTAGTCCGTGATATTCAGGTTCTGTTTGCATAGCAGGAATTGAAGTTATTTTTCTTTTTCCGGTGGCTGTATTTTTTTTTGAATTCTTTGAGGCAGTAAGGAACTATCGAGCGTGTCAATATTTCTAATCAACTCTAAACCACAGACGGTACAGATACCTGAAGAATCACTTTTTACCTGCTGATGATGTAAGCAGGAATAATACATTTTCACAGAGGCGGAATGTTGTTTCGATTTTCGTCCTAATAATTTTGCCCGCATTAAGCGTTGAGCGGGAGTCAATGTCGTGATTTTTTCATCCTCATCAGATTCCGAAATAAATTCTGCCGAATCGGTCACCGCGGAGAGAGTATCGTTCCGTTCTAAGGTATCAATCGGTAAAATGTCTGTTTGGCTTTTCAGGGGAAGGCAAAATAGGAAAAGTGCCGTGAATGTGCAGATACAATAATTCATATTCCAAAGGTGTACTCACCGTAATTTTTACTTCAATAAAATTGTGAAAAAATATACAGAACACCCCTTAAGGAGAGATTAACCGGCAGTTAATCTCCGTTAACGAAAATTATTCCCGAGCATCGAAAGGTACGGATTCAGTGTTTTTGAGCGGGAGTTTTACAATGAAAGTCGTTCCTTTATTCACTGTGCTTTGCACTAAAATTTTCCCCCCATGGAGGTCAACAATCCATTTGGCAATTGAAAGTCCGAGTCCGCTTCCCCCCATTTCCCGCGAACGCGCTTTATCAATACGATAGAATCGGTTAAATATCTTCGGGATTTCTTCCTGAGAAATACCAATGCCGCTATCTTCCACTTTGACGAGTGCGATGCCGTCATTTCTTTGGAGAGCAAGTCGGATGCTCCCGTGTTCCGGCGTGTATTTGATAGCATTATCTAACAGGTTGAGGAAAAGTTGCCGCAATCGTAAAGTATCTCCCATACACACAACTTCATCATTTTGTTCGAGCGTAACGTTGATTTGTTTTGTATAGGCAAGGTGAATCCCGTCTTCATATAACTCTGAGACAATGTCGTGTAAATCCACGGTTTCCCACATCGGTTTGTACAGATTCAAATCCGATTTGGAAAGCAACATAAGGTTTTCGATGATGGCGTTCATTCGTAACACTTCATCGAGGAGAGAAAGAAGTACTTCGCGGGTTTCTTCGGTAAGAGATTCGTCGCGTAAAGCAAGTTCGATTTCTCCGCGCATAATAGTAAGAGGCGTGCGAAGTTCGTGCGATGCATCCATAGAAAACTGTCGTGTGTGTTCAAAAGAACTATGCAACCGCGCAATCATCTCATTGAACGTTGCCGCTAATCGTCCGATTTCGTCATCAAGATAGTTGCCGGGGATTTGTTGTCCAAGATTAGAGGCGGAAATTTGTTGAGCGGCGCGAGTTATTTCATCAACAGGTTTCAGAGAAGAGTAGGCGATAAACCAACCACCGCCCATCGCTATCAACAAAGCAACCGGGGAAATGATAAGAAAGATTTTAAAGAGATTATCAAGAATGGTATCCAATTCGGACATCGGGTAGGCAACCCACACATCACCGTTTGCATCTTGTGTGTAGGCAACGCGGCGTTCTTCATTATCGCTTGTTCGGTACGTGGTGAGAATTATTTCTCCGTTACTTTGTTGGGAAAAGTACAAACTATCATTTTCATCTAAATTTTCTGAACGATAAAAAGCGATACCTTTATTATTGCGAACATTGATGAGTGTTTTTTTCGGGTTACGCATTGCGTGTTCATAAATCTGATACCAGATGGAATCGGCTTCGGTCCACTCGCTCGGATAGGGAGAAAATGTGATGGAATCTTTGACTTCTTTGGCGGGTTTTTTTACAGCGACAGACCTTGAAGAACCGCGTTTCTTTTTCTTCTTCTGTAACTCCGCTCGTTCTTGAAGGTATTGCCGAAGCCAGTTGACTTCGTTTCGTAACGTGATATCGAGTGATTCGGAGAGAGTTCGTTTTGTGTAAAAGTATGCAGCGGTACCGAAGAAGATTAAAATAAGCGTGAGGACAAGCGCATACCATAACGTGAGTTTGGTGCGGATGGAGAGAGTTAAATTCATCGTCGAAAACTCCTCAGGAGGAATGTGGAATCAAATAGACTTCAATGAGGGAAAAATATTTATTCCAAAAATATTTTTCCATACTCAGAAAATTTTATTCCGAGTCTTTCATCATATAGCCAACGCCGCGAACGGTGTGAATAAGATTTTTTTCAAAACCATTATCCACTTTTTGACGAAGGTGATTGACGTACACGTCAATAATGTTGGTGCCGGTATCAAAATTATAATTCCAGATGTGTTCGGAAATTAAGGTTCGTGAAAGTACACGGTTTTTGTTTCGCATAAAATACTCCAGCAAACCATATTCCTTTGCGGTCAATTCTATCATTTTATCAGCGCGCTTTGCTTTGTGCGATACGAGGTCGAGTTCCAAATCTCCGATACGAAGCATCGGTGTTTTTTCTGCAGCGCCCCGTCGAAGAAGGGAACGGATGCGCGCGAACAATTCTTCCATTGCAAACGGTTTTGTCAAATAGTCATCTGCCCCCGCATCAAGTCCGGCTACCCGTTCCTCTACGGTTGTTTTTGCGGTGAGAATAAGAATGGGAATGGTAATTTTTTTACTCCGCAGTTCTTTAATGACGGTTATTCCATCCTTCTTCGGAATCATGATATCCACAACGAGTAAATCGTACGGTTCAGTTTTTCCCAACTGAAGACCGCTTTCGCCGTCGTGTACCACATCCACAGCGTAATGTTCTTCTTCCAATCCGCGTTTAATAAATTTTGCGACTTTCTTTTCGTCTTCTATTACAAGAATACGCATAATAAACTCCGTACAATAGAAATGAATAAAATTCGGGGAGAAATTACTTTTTTTTCAGAAGAAATACAACGCTTTTCCCTTTTTATTTTTAAAAAGAAAAAGCCCGAAAAAATTTTCAGGCTTTTCAACAACATTTTTACGCACTCGTTCAACTTACTTTTTTACTTTTCGAATTTCAATATTTCCCATTGATGTTTCCATAAGCACAAGGTCGCCGCCGCCGTTTAATTTATAGATCGCGCGAATTTCATTTTCATCTTCATCCTCGTTAAATTCTTCCGCTTTGAAATCCGAAAAAATGTACTGTTCATGCTTTCTCGATTTCCACCAGCCGCGAACACGAACAAGAGCATTGATGGTAAGTTTGAGGTTCTCCGGAACAAGTAATTTCACGTCACCGAACGCCGTCGTAAATTTAGATTTCCCCTTTGCAAAGGAATTGAGTTCCACGCGAATATCGCCTGCGGCGGTTTTTGCATCTACCGCTCCGGCAATATCTTCGAGACGAATATCGCCGCCGGCAGTTTTCGCCTTTATGGATTCGGAGGAACTGAGAATAATAATATCGCCGCCGGCAGTTGAAAATGTTGCATCTGCCGTAACTTTCCTTACACGAATATCGCCGCCGAAAGTGGATATCGTTGCAATATTTGTTATATCCCCAATGTTGATTTCCCCGCCGGCAGTTTCCGCCTTCAATTTCTTATTCGAACGTTCCACCCGAATATCTCCCCCTGCCGTATGCACATTGACCTCCCCGCTGATTTTCCCGAGGATAATATCACCTCCCGAGGTGGCAAGCGTTGCATCGCCATCAATATCACCGGTTCTGATATCGCCGCCTGAAGTGGTGATATCAATTGTACCGCCTGTATTTTCGAGAAGAATGTCGCCGCCAGAAGTTTCTCCGATTAAATTACCGCGAAGATTACGGAGAGAAATATCGCCTCCGGCTGTTTCTAAATTTGTATGAAATTGTTCCGGAAGAGAAACCTCTACCTGAATGTCGCAGGTGGATGTCCAACTTTGATGAAACGAAACGGAAATGATATTTCCGTTCTGTTTTATTTTTATTCGTTTAGCGTCGTCATCTTCGAGTCCGGTAACTTTTACAAATACTTCATCTTTTTCCCAACCGGTAATACTAATGTTGCCCGCATCTAAGGCAACTTTAAGCGTACCCCCTTTCCCTGCGGAAAATGATTGAGTGACGAAGCCATTATCATCAAGCGGAAAGACTACGGATGCAAAAGAGGTATTGAAAAAAACAAGGAGCGAAATTATTAAAAGAAGAGATTTCATAGTTGTAAAGAGAATTTTCATTAACGGTTAACCTCCTGAAGCACCGCACGGGCGCGGAGACGAATATAGTTGTTGTTATCCGATTGCATTTTTTCATGCAACACCTTACGCACAGCATCGTCAAATATTGCGGGCGATGATTTTGATTTTGTGGAGGCGAAATAATTGACTGCCTCGATACGCAGCGCGGAGTTAGAATCATAATTTAAGACATGCAATAACGCCTGTTTCAATTTATCATCGAAAGAAAATTTTTGCAGCGCCCGTAATGCTTCACGTCGAACACCCGGATTTTCATCCGTTGTAAGCGCCGTGATGAGCGCATCTTTAATTTCATCATCAGCCGGAGGCGTGTGTTCCAGAGCCATTGCACTCACGGAACGTAATCGCACGCCGGGGTTTTGTTCATTGAGCAGTGCATGAGCAAGAATTTTTTGCACACGGTCATCTTTTATGTCCGCTTTCATTCGCACGGGCGTTACGGCGTCGAAAGAAAAATCTATTTCCCCATCACTCACATCCGAATCATAGAACCGAATGTTATTAACTTTTGCATCTCCCTGCGCAGAAAGAGGAAACCGTGAAGAGAGAGAAAGATTTGGTGAGGCAAGTTCTTCCATCTTTTGCGGTTGGTTTGGTGGAGAAAAAACAACATACCCGATAATAAATCCCATCGTTAATGTTGCGACTCCTCCCAGTGCAACTTTATATTGAATAAAGATTGAACTGAGAGCGCTTTGTAACCAATCCCAAAGCGACTCACGGGGGGGAGAATGTTTCAACGAGTACCGAAGTTCCTGCCGCGCTTCACGGAGAAGTTGGCTGTCCGGCTCGATGAATTTTTGCGAAGAAAGCGTTGTGTGAAATTTTTGCAATTGTTCTAATTCTTTGCGGCACTCGGGACATTTCTGTAAATGTTGCTCGATGTCGTTTTTTTCTTCAACGGTTAATTCGTCGTAGAGAAGAAGTTGGAGCGATTCTTTGTAGTGGTCGTGATTCATAGTTGTTAAAAAATTGTGTTCAAGAGAGAACGAAAAAAACTTATTGATACTGCATTTACTGATAAATTTCCCTGAGTTGTTCCCGCATTTTTTGTGTTGCCGTGAAAAGGTATTTTTTTACCGTTCCTTCCGCGCAGTTCATCATTTCCGCAATTTCTTTGAGTTTGTACCCGTGATAATGGCGTAACGAAAACACCATTTTTTGTTGCGGCGAAAGTGCGTTCATCGCTTCGTTTATATTCGCTGAAATTTCTTCGTTAATGGTGTGCTGGTCCGAGGTCGTTGTGTCGGAAATTACGTCCGAGAGGGAGAGAACGTCGCCATCGGTACCCTCAAATTCATAATCCAGCGATGCGTGTGAACGTTTGCTGTTGCGCGTTTTATACGTCAGGCAAACATTGGTGGTAATGCGGAAAAGCCACGTCGAAAATTCGCTTCGCCCTTCAAAATTTTTCAAACTTTTGAAGACACGGATAAACACCTCCTGGTAAATATCTTTCGCATCATCACGATTGTTGGTGTACTTCGCCGCCAAACTGAGAACGTGATTATCATAGCGATACACGAGTTGTTCGAACGCAACCCTATCGCCTCGTTGTGCTTTGTGAATTAATTCGTGGTCTTCCAGCGCCATTACGATTTTTGTTATAGTGTTTAGACTGTGAGAGTACTAAAAAGTTGTGAGAAACTACGAAATATTTGGGAAGAAATTAGAAACATCCGGCTCAACGGCTATTGGCTTTTCGTTGTTCCTTGTGGTAACAGTTCCGGGAATACAGTTTACGTGTGGAGAGCATTATTTTCTCCGTAGGTTCTGAAAAAACAACGAATGGGCATCTCTAAAAACCACATTTTTTAAACACAGAGAGCACAAAGTATTTTCACAAAGAACACCAAGAGCAATACATTCAATACTTTGCGACCTTTGTGCCTGCTTTGTGTCCTTTTGCCAAAGGCATCCCTTCGGGAGCGTTTAAATTCATTTTTGTCTATGACTCGTAGAGAGTTATTAGAGATGCCCTAATGATTTAACTGCTTTTTCTTTTTGCGTACCATCGGTGAGTACTCTATCATCGGGGAATAGCGCGCAACCGTTGAGGAGCGTTCCCCGGAGGTTGGGGAGTGGCGCGCAACCATTGGGGAGTGTGTACCGGGCATTGGGGAGTGGTGCGCAACCATTGGGGAGTGTTCCCCGAAGGTTGGGGAGTGGCGCGCAACCGTTGGGGAGCGTTTCCCGGAGGTTGGGGAGTGGCGCACAGCCGTTGGGGACCGGTGCGCGACGATTGGGGAGCGCTCCCTAATCATCGGGGAGAGTTGACAAACCTTGAAAAAACGCTGAAAATAGTATTTTCATTCACTTGCAAAGAAAGAAAGCAGGATTCTTAAGAGTGTGGCTCCCTCATCAATCACGAGAGTCTTTTTCGTAATTGTTTTCACTATTGAGAAAACAGCATACAACGGAGTTTCTTTTCGTTTGTTTTATGAGGTTTACTTCTGGCATAATTATTGATTTAGGTATATAACGTTTTCCCTATATTATCGTCAGTAAATTATAGAATACCAAATGTAGTTCAAATCGAAAAAACAAATGACAAAAAATAACTTCTCTCAATCTCGGAGTAAAGATTTATGCGGAATAAAAATGGATATTCGCGTGTAGCGCCGCCGCAACCCTCTCTTTCTCCTTTCCTTCTTCCCCGCAAGTTTAATTTTTACTTGTCCACGTACGGGGTGCGTACGTTTTTCTCTTTCCACAACTTTCAATTTTTTCGGAGTTCTTCTATGAAATACTTTGTTACCCTACTATTTTTCATTCTTCATTCCTCATCCCTCATTGCGCAAGATACGAGTTGCGGGCTCGTGTGGGGACAAATCATACAACTCTCTCATGATAGCACCACTAATAACAACCTGCCGGAAATGGCGGCACAAGGTGATACGATACACGTTACGTGGAGAGACGGTCAGAATGCTTATAAGCTGCCTTACTCCCGTTCAACAAATGGGGGGGCATCATTTGAACCTACGAGAAGTTTACTTACAGGAACAATATTTGGAAGCCCGCCGTTTCAAAAAATAGTAGCGAATAAAAACACTGTATTTCTTTTTTTCTGCTCTGCAACGAACTGGACAACACCAATCTATTTGATGCGGTCATCTGATGCTGGTTCTACGTGGAGTTATCCCACTCCAATAACTACTGATTCAGTAACCCAACTTTTGTATGCGTCAATACTTGGAGATACTGTCGGCATCATTCATCGTGAGAACTACAATAGTCTTAATTGGAAACTTACGCTTTCAACAGATAATGGCGACACATGGATAAATCCTCGATCGTCGGTATTAACTACTGGAGGCGAGAAAGTTGCTATCGGTTCAAAAAACTTGCATCGGTTATACACGCTTGGCGAAACATACTATAGAAAATCCAGTGATCTTGGCAATACGTGGAGTGACTCGATACAACTATCCACCGAAGATGTTTATGCCAGTCTTGAATCAAATCTTGGTGTCGCTACATATGCAAACAGTGACCGTATATTCACAGCATGGCGCGATGGAAAATATGGCGGAGGTTTTGCGAGTAGTGTCCTTTTGCGGTACAGTGCCGACGAAGGAAATTCATGGTCGGATGAATACTGGGTAAATGAAACGCCGGATGGAAATTTGGGTTACGGGAGTGTTGCAACGGAAAATAAAACAACTGCGTTCGTTTGGTCAAAATCCATTACTCCATCAAACACACGCATCCAATTACGATATAGTCTTGATTCCGGAAATAGATGGTCTTCCATTTGCACTCCATCCGATATATTGCCGATGCAAAATCAGGGTTCTCCGGTGTGCGCTGTTTCTCCTTCTGGTTTTCATGTAGTATGGGAAAGGCGAACTGAAACCGGTGGGTGGGGGGTTTTTTATCGGCGGGGAGCGCTTATTACGCAAGTACCTGATAACGAGCAAACATTACCGGATGGGATTTTGTTAGAGCAAAACTACCCGAATCCGTTTAATCCACAAACGGCTATTGGCTTTTCGCTGTTGGCTGTTAGTAATGTAACGTTGAGCGTGTATGATATTTTTGGTAAAGAGGTTGAAACGTTGATTCACAGCAGATTAATGGATGAAGGGAGACACACAGTAGAATGGAATGCGGAAGGGTTTGCAAGCGGATTGTATTTTTATAGATTGACTGCGATAGATGAAAAAAATAAAAAGAGTGTGTTAACCAAGAGAATGATTTTGATGAAGTAGGGGCAAACAAATATTCACGAAACAAAAAAATCCCACGCACTTTTGAAGTACGTGGGATTTTTTATGAAACAATTTAGAAAATCGTTTTACACTTTCTCTACATTCTCCACAACGATTGATGCTTTGTTGTTATGCACTTCTGCAAATCCCCCGTTGGTTGAATATCGCGTTTCCGTTCCTTTCACATCAACAATTTTAATTATTCCTTTGGTCAAGGAACTTAAAATCGGCGCGTGATTTACCAGTACTTGAAATCCACCGAGTTCTCCGGGAACGGTGAATGAAGTAACGTCGCCGCTGAACACGGTTGCTTTCGGCGTTACGATTTCTAAGGAGAATTTTTTATCGCTCATTTTAGTTCAGCGTTTTTTTGTAGTCGGCAATCACTTCGTCAATCGTTCCCTTCATATAAAAATTTCCTTCGGGAATGTGGTCGCATTCGCCGTTCAGTATCGCTTTGAAACTGCGAATCGTATCGGCAAGTTTCACGTAGCGACCTTGAATACCGGTGAATTGTTCCGCAACGAAAAACGGCTGCGAAAGGAACTTCTGAATTTTTCTTGCGCGTTGGACAACAATTTTATCTTCGTCGGAAAGTTCATCCACGCCGAGAATGTTGATGATGTCCTGCAAATCTTTATACGTTTGCAAAATGTTTTTTACTTTCGTCGCCGTATCGTAATGGTCATTGCCGAGAATTTTCGGGTCGAGAATACGCGATGTGGAATCAAGCGGGTCAACTGCGGGATAAATGCCGAGTTCTGCAACTTGTCTGCTCAACACTGTTGTTGCGTCAAGATGTGAAAATGTAGTTGCAGGCGCGGGGTCGGTTAAATCGTCTGCGGGAACGTAAATTGCCTGCACCGAAGTAATCGAACCTTTCTTCGTTGAGGTGATGCGTTCCTGCAATTCGCCCATTTCCGTTGAAAGCGTTGGCTGATAACCGACAGCGCTTGGCATTCTTCCGAGCAGTGCAGAAACTTCCGAACCGGCTTGTGTGAAACGGAAAATGTTATCAATAAAAAGCAATACGTCTTTTCCTTCTTCATCGCGGAAATATTCTGCCATCGTGAGAGCGGTTAATCCCACTCGTTGTCGCGCGCCGGGTGGCTCATTCATTTGTCCGAAGACGAGAGCGGTTTTATCGAGAACGCCGCTTTCTTTCATCTCGCGCCATAAATCATTTCCTTCGCGTGTACGTTCTCCAACTCCGCCAAACACCGAATATCCGCCGTGATGCAATGCGATGTTGTGAATGAGTTCCATAATAACAACCGTTTTTCCCACGCCCGCTCCGCCGAACAACCCTGTTTTTCCCCCTTTGGAATATGGCTCGAGCAAGTCAATAACTTTAATTCCGGTTTCAAACATTTCCACATTCGTTGTCAACTCATCGAATCGTGGCGGGTGGCGATGAATCGGGTACATCTTCTCGCTTTTTATTTCTCCAAGATTATCAATACCGTGACCGATAACATTGATGAGGCGACCGAGAACGCCGGGACCGACAGGAACGGAAATTGGTCCGTCTAAATCGAACGCTTGCATTCCGCGCACTAATCCATCGGTGGTATCCATTGCCACAGTGCGAATGCGTTCTTCGCCGAGATGCTGCTGCACTTCGCAAATCAAATCTTCCTTTACACCTTCAACGTTGGTGCGGGGAATTTTGATTGCGTTCATAATGGAGGGGAGAGAGCCGCCGGAAAAATCAATATCAACGACGGGTCCGATAACTTGAACTATTTTGCCTTGTTTCATTCTGAAAAAATATCTGGTGAGTGTACTGTTGTGAAAAATTCGGTGATGAATATATAAAAATTTGAAAAGAGAGGGAAGGCAAGAAAAAACTATTTTTCTCGCAATTTCTTACATCAACTCAATTTTCGGAATATTCGGAATAAAACCTTTTTCTTTTCCTAAGTTGAAAAGTAATTCCAACGCTTGCTTTCCTTTTTCTCCCATTGAAATTGTTAATTCACTCACGTACATTTTTACAAACTTTTCGCCGAGTTCGTGATTGATGCCGCGTCCCCATTGCATTGCGTAAGGAATTGCTCCGCTTTGATGCGTGTAACCGTAGTGAATACTCTCTTTCAATCCGCGGGAAAGTTTCCGTGCAAGTTCTTCGCCAACATCTTTTCGCACAACATCCAAACCAAGCGGAAGCGGAAGTCCGTTTGTTTTTGTTTCCCAAAATTCTCCGAAGTCGAGAAGTTTATGAAATCCTTCATTGTAATACGTGAGTTGTCCTTCGTGAATGAGAAGCCCCGCGGCGTACGTTCCATCTAACACTTTTTCCATTATTGTATCGAACGGAATATCAATGTTGGAAACACCTTCGATGAAAATTTTGAAAAGTAAAGTTGCAGTGGTAAGTTCTCCCGGAGTTGCAACTGCTCGTGTTTCTTTTCCGGATAAAATATTTTTCCGCAATTCATCAAGCGATGTATAATCTTTGGAAACCAGAACGGGACCGTAACCTTCGCCCATACTTGCGCCGGTTTCCATTATCCAATACTTATCGGCAACGTATGGAAATGCGTGAGCGGAAATTGCTGTAACTTCAATTTCCGATTTCATTGCGCGTTGATTGAGCGATTGAATATCTTCGAGAAAATGTTCAATCGTAACTCCATCGAGTTTTACTTTTCCGCTTGCGAGTCCGTAAAACATAAATGCGTCATCGGGGTCGGGTGAATGACCAACGCGGATAATTCGGTTAGAGGTTGGGGGTTGGGGGGTTGAGTTTTCGGTTTCGAGATTCAAAATTTTTTGTGTGTTTGTTAAGTTGAAATTTTTGCGACGAAAATATAGAAAGAAATGACGAAGATATTATCGTTGGCAAAATTCTTGTTTCTCTGAAAAGAAAGTATATTTGCACACGATTTTAATACAGATTAAAAGTAAATCCGAATTGATAAAAAATTATGAATAACCTTGTCTTTGATATAGATTCAATCGAACTTTTGTTTCAACAGTCATTGCGTTCGGTCTTGAAGGATATGAACCGCACGGAATGGGAAGAACGATTTTCTCCGTTTGAGCGAAAACGTTTAAGCTCGATTCAATCGAAAATGAAAGAAGGTAAATCACTTGCGGAAGATGAACTGCGCCTTGCATCGTATGCTGGTTTGATACCTCGAAGTCAGTGTTATGTTTGGTCGGTTGAGTTTCAAAAAAGCGTGAAGAGTGCAGAGCATCACTTCAAAAGGGGAAATATCAAACGCGCAAATTCGGTTGAAGAACTGTCAGCAATGCTTCACCTTGAGGAATAAATTGTGCAATTTGAATTCTCTCCGGAGTTTGAGCAATCAGTCGCCTCCCTTCCATTAGCGGTGAGGAAGAAAATTCCAAAAACGCTAAAATTTTTTCAACAGAACTTCTGGCATCCCTCACTCCATACGGAAAAATTGGAAGGAAGAATGTTCGTGGGAAAACCTATATGGTCAATACGGATAGACAGAACGTATCGTATCTCGTTTAGTATTTTCAAAGAACGCGAATCAATTTTTCTCATCAATGTTTCAAAACATTACGAGTGAATATTCTTGTCAGTTATTTTCGCGCCAAATATACTGTTGATACGCCAAATGTCAATCGCTTTTCTTCCACATCTTTGAAACCAACATTTTTTAAGATAGAAATAAAATTTTCTCCTTCGGGAAAATTCATAACAGTTTGCGGAAGATAATCGTACGCTTTTTCGCTTTTGGAAATTCGTTTACCGAGAAACGGAAGAATGTGTTTGAAGTAAAAAAAGTAAAGTTGTTTGAAGGGAAATATCTTCGGCTTGGAAAATTCGAGTATGCAAAGCACTCCATTTGTTTTCAATACTCTTCGCATTTCCGAAAGTCCTTTTTCTAAATTTGAAAAATTGCGAACACCAAACGAGACAATGGCTGCATCAAAATATGCATCGGAAAACTTGAGTGATTCCGCTTCGCCGTTTTCAAATCGAATTATGTTTTGCAAATTCCTTTTCGCAATTTTCTCTTTTCCGATTGCGAGCATTTCATCTGCAATATCAACGCCGATAATTTCCGATGGAAAAAGTTGCATTGCGGCAAAAGAAAAATCTCCCGTTCCGCACGCAACATCAAGAATTTTTTTCGCTTGCCCGTCCATTTGGCGGGGTTGAAACTCTTTTAAAAGAGAAATCGCTTTTCTTCGCCAAATGAAATCCGTTCCTCCACTTAAAAAATGATTTAAGAAATCGTACTTCGATGCTATAGAATTAAACATCGAACGAACGTATTTCTTTCGCTCAGTTTCTTCTTTCGGAATTACCATTTGTTATTTGTCATTCGTCATTAGTTAAACGTGGTACGGCAAAACCGCCAATGAAAAATAACAAATAACCAATGACCATTCTAAATAAACCAACGCACAATATAATACGTTGCCGCTCCAACAAGTGCAGAAACCGGAATAGTGAGAATCCATGCCATAATTATTTTTCCTGCTATTCCCCATCGAACAGCCGATAAGCGATTTACGGCGCCAACGCCCATAATAGCACCCGCTATGGTATGTGTCGTACTCACAGGAATACCGGCGAGGGCAGTTCCCACCAACACTCCTGCGCTGGCTGTTTCTGCACAAAATCCTCCAACGGGTTTTAAATGAGTAAGTTTCATTCCCATTGTATGAATAACCCTCCATCCACCCGCGAGAGTACCCAATCCGATTGCTGTATGGGCGGCGATAATTACCCAATACGGAATATAAAATTCTGTTCCGAGATATCCACCGGTATATAAAACAATTGCGATGATTCCCATAGTCTTTTGCGCATCGTTTGTACCGTGTCCTAAACTAAATGCTGCCGAAGAGATAAGTTGTCCAATACGAAATGTTTTGTCAATCTTTTGAGGAGAAGAGCGAAAAAATGTCCAATGAACGATAATCATTGCAGAGAGTCCCAGTATCAATCCAATCAGCGGAGAAAGAACGATGAAAAGCAATACTTTACTAATTCCGCTCATGACAAGAGCGCCAACCCCCGCTTTTGCAATTCCTGCGCCAACAAGTCCACCGATGAGCGAGTGAGAAACACTTATCGGCATTCCATATTTTGTACAGAGATGTGTCCAAACGATTGCACCGACAAGAGCAGCAAGTATCATCTGGTGCGTGATGACGGCTGGGTCAACAATTCCTTTCCCGATGACGGTGGCAACGTGTACTCCAAAGAAAAATGCTGCGGCAAAATTAAAAAATGCAGCCCAAAGAACTGCATAACGAGGAGATAAAACTCGAGTGGAAACTACGGTAGCGATCGAGTTTGCGGCATCGTTCATACCGTTGAGAAAATCGAACAGTAACGCAAGAAAGATTATAAAAATGGTGAGTTCCATTGCTGAGAGTTGTTTGTAAGCAGGAGTTTATGAATGTTTGATGAGAATTGTTTCAAGAACATTTGCGGCATCTTCACACTTATCCGTAGCAGTTTCGAGACTAACGTAAATTTCTTTCATTTTTATTACTTGAATAGCATTTGTTTCGTTTTCAAACAAGTCGGCAACGGCTTCTTCGAAAATTCTATCCGCTTGATTTTCATATTCATTGACTTTGTGGAGAATATTTTGCAGTGGTATGGGATTGCGGAAATCACGCAGCATCGTAACGCCTTTGGATAATTCTGCGATGGAGAGATGAAGCGTTTCAATCAACTGTGCCATTGCCGGCGGACATTCTTTTATTTTGTAGAGAATGAAACGATGTGCGCTTCCATCAAGATAATCCATAATATCATCGAGTGCAGAAGTGAGCAGATGAATATCCTCGCGGTCGAACGGCGTTACAAACGTTGCGCTGAGTTCCGCAAAGATATTATGTGCAATCGTATCAGCGCGGTGTTCGTGTTCGGTAATTTGTTGACTTAGTATTTGCCGTTCTTCCGCCGATACTGAAGAAAATTTTTTCAGCAGCAAGGATGCATCGTACAATGTTTGCGCGGCTTGTTCAAAATAAGTATAAAACTTTTCGTCGTGCGGAAGAAGTGTTTGAATGAGGTTGTCGAGTTTCATAAGCAAATTACAATTATTGAAGGAAGTGAAAAAAGTTGTATCAAAAAATGCGAGGAGAAGATACAGAAAGAAGAAAGGAAATTCAAGATGGTTTTGGGAGCGAATGGTATTTTTATTTCTCTATGTTCATTTTTTTTTCTCCGTCACTAATATCTGTTGCGTGATGCTTTACATTTTTTGCCTTTGTAATAAACACAACGTCTTCCGCAATGTTTGTCGCTAAATCTGCAACACGTTCTAAATTTCTGCTGACGCGGATGAGTTCTAATGATTGGTCAATGAACTGAGAGTTATTTTTCATTACGTTTATTAAGTCAGAGATGATTTGTTTATTTAATGAATCAACAACGTCATCAACGAGCAATACATTTTCTCCCAACATTGCATCCAAATGAATGAAACTATTGATTGCATCTGTTAGCATTTGCTTTGTGATATGTGTAATACGTCGAAGTTCATCACCAAGTGGAAGAGTTTCCCATGTGGAAGGAGAAAATGAAGTTTGTTCCGAAAGTTTAAGGGAAGATTGAGCGATATTGACCGCATGATCGCCGATACGCTCCAAATCGCTGTTTATTTTTGCAGCTGCAAGAATAAATCGTAAATCACTGGCGACAGGTTGCTGAAGTGCAAGCAAATCCACAATTGCTGTATCTATTTCAATTTCAAAATTATTGATACGAAAATCATCATTGATAACAAGAAGGGCAAGTTCTTTGTCTTGTAAAAGTAATGATTGAATCGCTTTCTCAATAGATTGCTCTGCGAGTGAACCCATTTTGATGAGCGTGGATTTTAATTCTTGTAGTTCTTGGTCGAAATGACGTTGCATAATATTTTAGATTTTTTTTGATTTGATATTGTTTGAACACTATCCAAATCTTCCTGTAATATAGTCTTCCGTTTGTTTTTTCTTCGGCATGGTGAAAATTGTTTTAGTCAAATCATACTCGATGAGTTCACCAATGTAAAAAAATGCAGTGTAATCGCTGACTCTTGCCGCTTGCTGCATATTGTGTGTAACGATGACAATAGTATAATTTTCTTTCAATTCGTAAATCAATTCTTCAATTTTAGCCGTTGCAATCGGGTCAAGAGCGCTCGCGGGTTCATCCATCAAAAGAATTTCTGGATTTACTGCAAGAGCGCGAGCAATACATAAACGCTGTTGTTGACCGCCGGAAAGCGCAAGTCCGCTTTTTTTCAAATCGTCTTTTACTTCATCCCACAACGCAGATTGTTTCAAGCTTCGTTCGACTGTTTCTTCAAGAATGTCTTTGTCTTTTACTCCATTGATGCGAGGACCATAGGCAACATTTTCGTAAATAGATTTCGGAAACGGATTTGATTTCTGAAAAATCATTCCCACTTTTTTTCTCAATTCTACGACATCTATTCCGTTTTGATAGATGTTCACATTGTCAATTTCCACCGTTCCTTCTGTGCGAGTATTTTCTATTAAATCATTCATTCGATTCAGAGAACGGAGAAATGTTGACTTTCCGCAACCCGATGGTCCAATAAGCGCAGTTACTTTGTGTTCAAAAATACCGAGAGAAATATTTTTCAACGCTTGCTTTGAACCGTAGAATAGGTTGAGCTGCTTTGTAATTATTTTTGTGTTTTTATTTTCCATTTATCGAATTGCACGAGAACGAAGCTTGTATCGCAGAAATATTGCAGAGAAATTTAATCCAAAAGTCAGCAAGAGCAAAACGAGTGTCGTTGCATATTGAATTCCGCGTGTTGCTTCTACGTCAGGTGATTGTGTGGACATAATATAAATGTGATATCCGAGTTCCATAAATTGGTCGGAAAGCTCTGTTGGTAAATGCGGAAGAAAATATGCCGCACCGGTAAATAAAATCGGCGCAACTTCTCCCGCTCCGCGACTCACAGCAAGAATTCCACCGGTTAAAATTCCTGTAATAGAATTTGGTAAAACAACTTTCCAAATTGTTTGCAATTTCGTTGCACCCAAGGCAAGACTTGCTTCGCGCAATTCCCGCGGAACAGTTTTAATTGCTTCTTCCACGGAAACAATGACAACGGGAAGCGTGAGCAACGCCATTGTTACACTTGCCCACAAAATATTCGGCTGCCCCCATTTAAGTTGCGTTCCATAAAATGTTTTATCAATTCCGCTTCCGACAAACTGAATAAAAAAACCCAAACCAAATAAACCAAAGACAATTGCAGGGACTCCCGCAAGCGTATTCACTGCAAACCGAATCATTCGCGCGAGAAAAGATTTTTGACTTGCATATTCACTCAAATAAATTGCAGTGATTGTTCCGACGGGAACGCCGATGATGGACATAATGATGACGAGAAGAAATGTTCCAAAGATTGCAGGAAAAATTCCTCCACTTGTCATTCCTTCTTTTGGCGCACCCGTGAGAAATTCCCATGTCAATGTTGACCATCCGCCGAGCATTATTTCTCCCATAACTACGACTACTGCAAGAACAATAATAAGTGCGCTCAATGCAGAAAGTGTGGTGATAGAACTTCCGAGGAATTTATTTTTCATTTGTCAATTTCCACTAAACTTTTTCATCAATCGCTGACGAATAAAAATTTCCGCAATTGCATTTAACGTAAATGTAAAAAGAAACAATAAAGCGCCAATCAAAAATAAAACGTTGTAATGGGTTTCGCCAAAAACTACTTCTGCCATTTCTGCTCCAATCGTTGCGGACATTGTACGAACCGGTTCAACAATTTGAGTGGAAAATATCGCGGCATTTCCCGTTGCCATCAATACAATCATCGTTTCACCAAACGCGCGTCCGATCCCTAAAAGGATTGCGGCAAAAATTCCAGGGGTTGCTGCGGGAAGAACAACGAATAATGCCGTTTGCCATTTTGTTGCGCCAAGGGCGAGCGATGCTTCTGATAAATGTTTCGGAACTGCGGTGAGCGCATCTTCGGAAATAGTGAACACAATCGGAATAACCGCGAGCGACATTGCAAGTCCGCCAACAAATGCATTAAGGCGATATTCAAAGCCAAACAAATTTTGTACGAATGTTGCAAGAACAATGAGCGCAAAAAAACCAATAACGACGGAAGGAAATCCTGCGAGAATTTCAATTGCCGGTTTGAGTAATTCTTTTGCCCAACGCGGCGCAAACATCGCGGTGAATAACGCTGCAAGAATTGCAATCGGCGCGGCGAGGAAAATTGCAATCAATGTTACTTTCAAACTTCCGAGAATGAGGGGAAGTAATCCGTATTTTGGGACTTCAGAAACCGGTTGCCACTCAGTTCCCGTGAGATTGGAAAGGGAAGCATCCCCTTCGCTTCCCGATGTTTCCAATGCTGATGTTTGATTACTCGTGATTGGCGAATTATTTTCTTCTACGTCGCCGTAAGTTTCTTGTACTTCTCCGGCTTGAATGAGAGAAACCTTTTTTTCTTCTGAAGAAAAAATCGGCGCGGCTTCTCGAAACACGAAAATAAAAATAAGAACGATGAACACAAACGAAATAAACGCGGTGAGCGTGATGAGTTTTTCCGCAAGAAACTCAGACCAGCGAAATTTCTTATGAAGAAGATTTTTTCTATTTCTACCTAATTGATTCTTCATTTTATTTTTAGAAATTATCTCACCGGGAAATAACCAACCTTCGTGACTATCGCTTGTCCTTCAATGCTCAAAATCCAATCAATGAATTCTTTTAAGGCACCGGTTGGTCTGCTGCGCGTGTACAAATACAGATATCGGGAAATTGGATAATCGCCACTTTTTACATTCTCCGTTGTTGGCTCATAAGCAATAGAATTTGCATCTTTTTTGATTTTCAAAAATTTAATACCCTTTGCATACGCCGCGCCGCCGTAACCAATTCCGTTTTTATCTTTTGCAATTGCATTTACCACTGCGGCAGTTCCAGGCATATTTTGTGCGTTCGGAGCAAAGTCATCTCCATCAAGAACATTATCCTTGAAATACACATACGTTCCTGAATTGTTTTCTCTGCTGTATAAAATTATTTTCGCATCGTTTCCCCCGAGTTGTTTCCAGTTGGTAATTTTTCCAGTGTAAATATTTTTGATTTGCTCAAGTGAAAGTTCTTTCACAGGGTTACTTTCGTGCACATAAACTGCAAGCCCATCTTTTGCAGTTTTTATTTCAACACCGAGCGTGTTGTACCGTTGTTTCAATTTTTCTTTCTCGCTTTGTTTCATTGGACGAGAAGAATTGCAAATATCCGTTGTACCGTTGATGAGCGCGGAAATTCCTGTTCCCGAACCACCGCCGGTAATTTGAATTGTGGTTTCAGGATGTTTCCTCATATATTCTTCCGCCCAGCGCTGTGCGAGAATAACCATCGTATCTGAACCTTTTACGGTAATGATTTCATTTGATTCCATAAAACCAAACGCAAGAATTGCTGTGATTGTAAAGAGAATGATTTGTTTCATATGTGTTGTTGTTTTTATTTGTTGATAAAATTTTCTTTGCGAATTAAAATTTGTATTGCATTCTCAGTGTGAGAACATTATCATGAACATCGTTTTTAAATGGAATGAATGAACCCGTTGCGATAGAATTTACTTTTTCATTCGTTACAAAATCTTTGTAAAGAATAAATTTTACATTTGCATCCCAATGATAAATCCAGCCAATGCCTAACGTAGAATATTTTATGTCGCTAATTTTCAAATTACTTCCGCTTGCTCCAATATCATTTCCGTCAACATTTTTGTTTGGATCAAGAACATCGTACTTCAGCAGAATTTGATTTGATAAGCCAACGTTTTGAATGTAATTGATATAGTAACCGTAAAAAGTTCTTTTATATAACGGAGTTACTGTTGCTCCAGGATTGTAGAAATTATTAGAAGAAGATGTTCCCGGTTGTTTTCCGGAAATAAATTCACCTCGAAATGAAAGACCGCCAATGACCGGCGCATCATAATACAGTTGCACATCAATGCCGAGATAATTTCTTTCAAAATATTTTCCGATGTTAGCGGAAGATGAATCACGAGTGAATTTTTTTGTTGAAGTATTCATTTCAAAAAATTCGGGAGAATTATTTCTCACGTTTCCAGCATAGATGGAAACTCCGCCGTCAATTTCCAAATTTTGTTCTTGAAACGGAATTTGCACCCCGACACGACCGATAAAATCTTTTTTGCTGTCGTTTTCATTTGCAGTATTTAAAACACCATTGAAAAATCCCGCTTTCACATTCAGCCAATTCCATTTTTTATTTTCTGAAACAAGTTCAATTTTTGCGCCGAGCTCTCGTTCTCCGGGAAACAATGTTTGATACATTCGCGAGCGTTCCGGCGTTTCTCTGCTGCTTGATGAATACGAAATTTCAAAACCGAACGGTCTGTCAAAAACACCGGCAGTGAGCGATACAGTTTTGTACCACGGTTCTTTCACAGAGATAAAAGCGTCTTTAATTCCCACGCCGTTTTGCGTAACATCAACTTGCAAAACATATTGTGTTAAGTCATTATCGTAATTTATTTTGAAACGTCCGCGACGCAGTTGAAATCTTGAATTGACATACGATGGAAAACTTCCGCCGGAAAAATTTCCAATCGAATATGCAGCAGTTGCTTCTGTATCAGCAATTTGATATTGCGTTTGAATGTAACCGCTGATTTTTATTTTTTTCAAAGCATCAAGCGTATTTTTCATTTCGATAACAGTTTCATTCATTCCATCCATCGCGCCTTTGATTTCCATAATTTCATCTTTTGTAACAACATCGGATGAATCTTGAGCGAAAAGTGGAAGGGACGAAACAACAAGTAACAATAAGAGTAAGAGATATTTTTTCATAGATATATTTTTAGAAAGTGAAATTAAAGTAGTGAATTACGCTACCAATGTACACTTCTTGCGTTACGAAGATATTACTTTGTTGTTATGAAATTGTTATCGAAGATTGTATGAATGAAATTCATTTTTTCAAGCGTACAATGTACCGTTCTCATGTGAAGAAACTATTTCTTCAATGTTAAGGAATTGTTAAGAGAGGAACATTTGCAACGTATGAAATCAATTCCGTTACAGATTTGAGGGAAAAATATTAAGCAGTTTTCAAATTAAACCGAAACGCGCTTCCTTTTCCAACATCGCTTTGCACATCAATTTTACTTCCGTGCGCTTCAATGATGTGTTTGGAGATTGCAAGTCCAAGCCCGCTGCCGCCAAGTTCCCGTGAACGGTTTTTATCAACGCGGTAAAATCGCTCGAAGATTCTGGAGAGTTCTTCTTGTGGAATTCCGCAGCCGGAATCTTTTACGGTAAAGCGAACGCCGGGAATAGTTTTTTCGTACGAGACCGTAACAGTGCCATTGGCTTCAGTAAATTTGATTGCGTTGGAAATAAGGTTGGAGAAAACAATTTTGAGTTGTTCTTTGTCGCCGAATGTTTCAAGTTCTTTATTATCGGCATTAAAAGAAAGGGAAATATGTTTTTGTTGCGCGAACGGTTGAAGTTCTTCGACAATCTGCGCCAGAAATTCATACACGGGAAAATAGCGAAACGTCATTTTTATTTCACCGGACTCAATGCGGGAGATTTCGATTAAGTCGGTGAGCAAATCATTGAGGCGTTGCGTGTTGTTCAATGCTTTTTGCAGGAAGTTTCGGTTCACACTCGCATCATCAACAGCGCCGCTGAGTAATGTTTCCAATGATGCCTGCAATGAAAAAATCGGCGTTCGAAGTTCGTGCGAAACATTACCGAGAAATTCACTCCGGACCTGTTCAAGTTTTTTCAGTTGAATGATATCGTCGTTCAGTTTTTGCACCATTGCGTTAATTGCTTCAGCGAGTTTTCCGACTTCATCATTCGAAGAAACAACAATTCGTTTTTCAAAATTTCCCAAACGAATTTCTTCCGCGGCGTGGGCAATTTCATTAATCGGTTTTACGAATCGTTTGGAAAGAATATTTCCGGCAATGGCAACAAAAAGTAGAATGAGAAGTGTGGAAAGAGCGGTGCCGCGAAGTTCAAGCAAAAAATATTCGACTACAACGACACCAGTGCCGAGTAACAGAAAAAAAAGATTGAGTTTAGTTTGGAGTTTCATTTTTAAAAAAGACAATGTTTACTTTACTTCAATTCCTTCATCCGATAACCGATGCCTTTGATTGTTTCAATACAATCGGCGAATTCACACAACTTCTCGCGAATTTTTCGGATGTGAACATCTATCGTTCTGTCATTTACGCGCACTTCATTTCCCCAAATTTTATCGAGAAGTTTATCGCGCATAATTACCGTTCCCGCATGTTCGATGAGATACTGAAGTAATTGAAATTCTTTTTTCGGAAAGAAGACATCTTTTTTATTTACAAATACTTTATGTTGTTCAAGGAAAATTTCAATCACACCGTACGTGATTGCATTTGATTTCGTTTCAATTTTTGGTTGTTCGTGTTTGCGAAGAACGGATTTGATACGAGCAAGAAGTTTGGGAATGGAAATCGGTTTGATAATGTAATCATCCGCGCCAAGTTCAAGTCCGACAACTTCATCAAACTCAGAACTTTTTGCGGTAAGAAAAATGACAGGAATATTTTCGGTTGCAGGATTTTTTCGCAGTTGTTTTATTACTTCAAAACCATCGAGTTGCGGCATCATTACGTCGAGCAATATCAAGTCCGGTTTTGATTCCGCTTGCAACAATGCTTCTTTTCCATTCGTTGCAGAAAGAATGTTATAACCCTCTTTCTTTAAATTGTAGGAAAGGAGTTCGACAATATCGGTTTCGTCATCAACGACGAGAATGGATTTTACCATAAATAATTATTCGATGATGCAGTTTCCATTTTGTTCGTACGGGCAATGTTCACACGTTTTCTCGGAACGCTCAAATGCTCTCCGGTTAATTCGAGAAATAATTTCCATCACTTCGTTTTCAAAGAGAGTAATTTCATCGGAAGAAAAACAAAATTGTTGAGGTAACAAGGGATGATGGGTGAAAAAAATCGTAACCGGAAATTCTCTTTGTTTGAAAAAAAACTTCTTGAGTAACAGCGCATACGATTTTATCTGCCATTGCAAATTCAACGCCGCCTGCGTTATATATTCGACAGAAATACGGGTGGTTTTATAATCAAGAATACAAACATTTCCCTGCTCATCGCGATACAGACGGTCAATGGTGCCGGTAAAATAATCTTCTCCGATGCTTGCGTTCAATGTTTTTTCTGTTTCTTGTTCTTTCGAAAGCAAAACCTGTTTTCCAAAATCCGAGTTCACAAAACTTGCGACATTTTTCTCGACATCGGCAAATATTTTTGTCCGAACATCGTCGTCAAGTGTTTCTTCGGTTGAAAATTTTTGAGCAACAATGGAAGTTATCTCTTGTTCGGAAATCGGGTGAACGATTTCCTGTAAAATGCTATGCGTCAGTTTTCCAATGATGCCGCCAAACGGATTTCCATCGCGTTCGTCATCAACGGCAAAGAGACGTCGCGTTTTTCGAATTTCAGGAACGCCGAGAACAAATCGTAAATAGTATTTCGCCGGACATTCGTGATATGTTTGTATTTGCGTCGCTGAAAAAAAATTCCCTTTTGATGTTGGGATGATTGGCTCAAGAAAAACGGGGCGGGAGAGATTATTCCGTAATGGAGTATCACCATCTCCTCGCGGGGTGAGCGGTATATTCCGGATGATGTTAATTCTTAACTGGTGGTTAATCGCACTCTTGACAAATCGGCTTTCATTTTTTTCGAGAACGGATATTTTTTCAGGAGATTGAAATTCCCTTTCCGATGATAGCGATGGGATATCAAGATTCAAACTTTCCATAACCCACGCCATATAACTTTGGGGTAGCGCTTTGTGAGTATTAATTGTTGCTGAGAGAATTAATCTATCGCGCGTACGTGTGCAGGCAACGTAAAATACCCGCATCTCCTCTGCAACCGATTTCCTATTTTTCTTTTTCCGTAGAAATTCGAGAATCGGTGTTTGTACTTTGTTTCCTTCAACATCGTTCCACGAAATTCCTATCCCGAGTTCTTCGTCAAAGAACGGTTCTTTTTCGGTGTTAAATTCTTTATTGCAATACGGAAGCACAACGATGGGAAATTCCAAACCTTTCGCCGCATGAATAGTCATAATTTGTACCGCATCGGAGTTGTGCGCAATCGTTTCTTGTCCTTCCCGCTCAACATCATCCATCAGCCGCTTCAGTCGTTGCGTAAAATCAAAGAGTGTTATGTACCCCAACCCCTGATACGCTCGCGCAAGTCGCCGAAGTTTTTCGATGTTGGCAAGAATCTGTTCTCCGTTCGGAAGTCCGGCAACCACCCCGGTCAAGCCGGTATCATCTAAAATTTTTTGTAAAAGAAAAGGAAGAGGATAGCGGTGCGCGACAGAAATAGTATCGAGCAGTATGGTTGTTGTGTCGCGAATTTTTTCAGAACAATTTTTCTCTTGAGAGAAAGCGAGCAACTTTTCCCAAAATGTATCTTTGTCCGAATTTTGCGTAGCAATCGCGTACAGTTCTGCATCGGATAAGTGAAAAAACGGAGAGCGTAAAATTCCCGCGAGAGCAACGTCGTTGTTTTGGTTTAATAAGAATTGAAAATAATTGGAGAAATCGTTCAACTCCTGCGTTTGATAAAAGCCAATGCCGCTGGAAACCACGAACGGGATGCGGTAAGAATTCAAAACCGCTTCGAGCATTTTGAGTTTTGTTCTGCTCCGGAGCAGAATACCAAAATGTTTAAACGCAACCTTTTCAGCAATCTCCTCTTTCGAGAAAACAGTTTGCTCCGATTGCACAAGTTCGAGAATTTTGCGAGCGATGAGTTCCTCTTCCGATAGTTGTGGCGGGAAGATTGTGGAGGGAGTGGCGATTGTTTCGGGCTCGTCATTCTTCATTGCAAGAAGCAATTCAACATCGCCCTCCGCGTTGTTCTGTCTTCCGCGCGTGAGCGGTTCGTACTGAATATCGCTTTCGGGAGGAATCATTACCGTCGAAAATACTTTATTCACAAAAGCCACAATGTTTGCGAGCGGGCGAAAACTTTCGAGAAGTTCTTTCGTATTTCCAACATCTTTTTTGGTTTCTTCAAATACTTCCACTTCCGCCTTTCGAAAACCATAAATTGATTGCTTCGGGTCGCCGACGATGTATAAATTTCCCTTCGCTGAATTTTGTATCAGCGGTTTCAAAATTTCATACTGAACGCGGTTGGTATCCTGGTATTCATCCACCATTATATACTTGAAACGTTCGCTTAACCGTTGTTGAATCGCCGGATTCTTCAATAACTGTTTCGTCTTCAACATCAAATCGTCAAAATCGAGATAGCCGAATTCATCTTTACGGTGTTCATATTCATACTGAACAAGAGCGTTTAATTTGAAAAGCGGTTTCGATATTTTTGCCAAGCGATGTTGCCCCTCTTTCGTCTTCTCCTCAGGAAATATCTTCAAGAGACTTTCGATTTGATACCGATGATTCGAGAAGATTATTCTCTCGCGTTCCAGCGAAGTCTCATCAATTTTTCCGATGAAAGTTTTCCTCAAGGTATTTTTATCAGTGAGAATTGCTTTACAAAGTAATTGATATTGTTCGATTGAGGGGGACAATTGAAATGCGCGGAAGTGGTTGAGTGTTTCGCCCACAGTTTTTCCTTTTGCATTGAACAGAATTATCTCCACAGCAGTTTGCCATTCTTTCTCCATAATATGGTGAGTAAGTTCGCGGTGGATGGTTTCATTCCAAAACTCAACGATTTCATTTTCCGTTTGATGAAATAAGTTTCGTTCACCCAATCGCTCAACCTGTTCCCGTTTGTGTAGCAGAAATCGTAATACCTCTTGAATTTTTTTCTTGCCAAGAGTCCGTACCAGATTTGTGGTTTCAGAATGTAGCAAAGCGGTCGGTTCGTTCAGGAGATACTGAAATGTGCGCATCATTGCTTCTTCAAACAATCGTGATTGGTCAACGGATTCAATGATAGTAAACCCGGCATCCACATCGGCCTCGATGGGAAACTCCCGCAGTAATCGTGAACAAAACGAGTGAATGGTTTCAATGTGCGCAGAGGCGAGATTTGTTCTGAGCGAGGTGAGTTTTTTGTACAAATCGCCTTTCGCATCTCTGATTTTTTCTTCGAGGAGCAATGAATTTTTTTTTCGCAGTTCGCTTGCCGCTTTATCCGTAAATGTAACCGCAACGATTTCGCGAATATTCGTGTTGGTTTCAAGGAGAATATTGAGGAAGCGATGGATGAGAACGAGTGTTTTTCCGGTTCCTGCATTTGCGGTAACGGAAGAAGGACTTTGGAAGTCAATAGCGGCGAGTTGGGAAGGGGTGAATGAGGGCATAGTATGTTGAGAGCGCATTACAATGTGTTTTCGTCGTCAACGATGAGGGTAGATTTCAATGAGTTAAAAAGTCAGTAGTTAGAAGAATAGAAGGCAGAAAAAAGATGTGGAACTTCTGCAGAAATATTGAGCGACACTTCATCAGAATCAATCTGTTGCATTGCTTGTAAAGGAGCGGCAATGAAACTGAGAGAGAATGTTAGAAAGAGTGTGAGGAAAAGAGAGAAAGTTTTCATTATTCAATTTTAAAGAAGTGTTGATTTATTTTACTCCGTAGGAGTATAATCTTAATAGCAAAAATATCCATAACCAATTCAAGCCCCGTAGGGGCGATATCTTATTCCATCCAATCAAAAACATATTTTTCGTCGTATTAAATTGGGAATTAAATTTTTTATTAAGTAATGAGCTCTTTGATATAACCCCACGATAAAGAGACTGTGTGAAAACTCCAGAAGTTTGTCTTTCCCGCGAAAGCAGGAATCCAGAAACCTTTGAAAACAAATTGGATTCCGTCTTTCGACGGAATGACAAATCGAGGTGGTTCGAATTATCACAGCGCCTCTTTATCGTGGGGAGGAAAAACATTCACCACATTCAAGTGGCTTCAGCCACATATATGTATGGGCTAAAGCCCATTGAGTTGGAACGTGTTCATCAATCCCCAAACTGAAGTTTGGGGTTATTACATTATTAAGTAAATCAATCTTGTATAACATAATGAGTAAGATTCTCATTTTTCAATTGTAAAAATTTACCATCAACGGAGTTTTACAATTTTTCGGAATGATACAATTTCTTTTTCTATCTCAAATTCGAAATCAGTAATCCCAAATCTCTAACCTACTTCAATATCGCAATCATCTCCATCTGTCGCGGTTCGCCGGTTACCATCACTTTTCCTTCTTTTGTGATGAACATATCCACTTCACTGCGAATACCAAAATCGCCTTGTAAATAAACTCCCGGCTCAATGGAAAAAGAAGTTTCGGGAATAATCAAACGTTCGTCGTGTGTTTCGAGATTATCAATGTGCGCGCCGGTTCCGTGCAAATCTTCCGTAATCGAGTGTCCCGTGCGGTGAACAAAATATTCTCCGTAACCGCGCTCGGCAATATAATTTCTTGAAACATCATCCACATCGCAGCCGCGTATTTTCTTTTTGTTGGCAAAAGAATTTTCCACAAAAGAAATCGCTGCATCTCTTCCGCCGGAAACAACGTTAAACACTTTCACATATTTTTCGGGAACGGAATTTCCGATAAATCCAACCCACGTAATATCACCGTATGTTGCGCCGGGTTTATTTTTCTTCGCCCATAAATCAATCAGCACAAAATCGTTTTCGTGCAGTTCGGTGTGGATTTCTTTCGTTGGTTCGTAATGCGGATTCGCGCTGTTTGCATTCACGGAACAATTCGGGTCAAACTCCGTATAGTAATCGTTCTTCTTAAAAATTGAAAGCATAAATTGCTGCACATCGTATTCCGTAACGCGCTGTTTCGATGTTATTTTTTCTTTGATGAACGCAAACACATCGTCAACAGTTTGGCGCAAAACTTTTGACACTTCGAGATTGTCGCGGAGTTGTTCTTCGTTCCATCGCGCGTCGAAATATTGCGCGAGGTCAGCGGAAGAAACAATATTCACGCCGCAATTTTTTACGCGCTCGATTGTTCCCGCATCAACTTTGGAAACGTACGGAATCGCATTCATTGGCGAGTATTCCATCGCAACGGTTTTCATTCCTTCCAAAATCCAGCGCAAGCCATCGTCGCCGGATTTCCAACTCACGTATGTTTTTTTACTTCCCGGTAAATGGTCGAGATTGAATTGTTCGATGTTGTGCAGAAGTTTTTTCGGCTCGCCTTGTTTCGGAATGAGATAAAAAAATCTCCGCGATTGAACAATGTGCGACGGCATTTTCAAAATTTTTTGCGCAAACGAATTTGCTTTCCAGAAATCATAAAAGAGCCAGCCGTCAACATTGTACTCTTGCATTGCTTTTTGAATTTCAGTGATGGTGTTTGGGTTGAATTGTTCGGTCATAAGGTTTTATTAAAATGGTTTTTTGAAATTTGTTTTATTCTTTTACTGTTTTGAGAACATCACGATACAAGTCTTTGCTTATCCAGAATCTCGCTTTGTTCAGTAAGTCATCAAGGAGAGGTTTAACATTTTGTATCAATCCTTTTTCTTTTGCTTGAATTAAAACGCCAAGTAAACCAACGGTTTTTATTCCAAGTTGTTCAGCAATGGTTCTTCCTTTCATTTCATCAATGAGGAGAAATTGCGTGTGAAGTTCTTTCGCAAGAACAATCGCCTCCGCTTCGCCTTCATCTAATTGCTCCGAGAGGGAATCAAATAATAGTTGATTGTGAATAGAGTTCACTTCGATCCATTTATAACTTTTGAAATGCGTTAAATCAATGTTGAATTGTTCCAGCGCAATAATCTCAGAAAAAAATTTATGTGGGATAATGACTTTCTCGAATAATTGTTCAAGCAATTCAATTTTGTTAACAAGAAGAAGGTTTGCGATTGGAGACGTATCGCTAACAACAATCATTGTTATGCAATTCCCAGATTTCTCAAGTCGGTTGCGAGCGCGGATGAATCGTAATGAAGCGGAATATTTCTACTTGCAAGTATTTTTTGAAATTCAAACTGATGTAATCCCGCAAGTTTACTCGCTTGACCTAATGTTAGTTTATTTCGCTCGAATAACATCAAAGCAATTTCCAGGTTTATTTCTTGTTCGCTCAAGTTTGTTAATCTTAAAATATCGTTTGAAATTTGAATGTTCATAGTTGTTTCATTTTCTTGGGGCAAAATATAGAAAGAATTTGGAAAAGAAATTTTACAAAATAAAAAACCCTTCGCCATAATTGACGAAGGGTTTTGATTTCAATGATATTTGATATCGTTTGAGAATTAATAATCCATTCCCATTCCGCCGCCACCGGGAGGCATCATAGGCATAGATTTTTTATCTTCCGGTTTCTCAACAATGGATGCTTCCGTTGTGAGAAGAAGTCCGGCAATACTCGCAGCATTTTCCAACGCAATGCGAGAGACTTTTGTCGGGTCAATAACGCCCTCTTTGATGAGGTCGCCATATTCTTCCGTTTGCGCATTGAATCCGAAGTTCTTTTCGTTGCCTTTATTCTCTTTTACATTATTGACAACAACAGATGCTTCAAGTCCCGCATTCGTAACAATCGTACGAATTGGTTCTTCCAATGCGCGACGAATAATATCCACACCGATTTTTTGGTCGTCGTTTGCGACTTTCACTTTATCGAGTTTCTTCATCGCAAGTAAATACGCAACGCCGCCGCCGGGAACAATTCCTTCTTCCACTGCTGCTTTGGTTGCGTGTAATGCGTCTTCCACTCGCGCTTTGAGTTCTTTCATTTCCACTTCCGTTGATGCGCCGACTTTCAATACTGCAACACCGCCGGAAAGTTTTGCCAAACGTTCTTGCAATTTTTCTTTGTCGTAATCGGAAGAAGTTTTTTCAATCTGCACTTTAATTTCATTAATGCGCTTTTTGATGTCATCTTTCTTACCTTTGCCTTCGATAATGGTTGTGTTGTCCTTATCAATCTTCACTGTTTCTGCAGTTCCGAGATAGGTCATCGTTGCATTTTCGAGTTTGTAACCGGCTTCTTCGGAAATAACTGTTCCGTTGGTGAGTGTTGCAATATCTTCCAACATTGCTTTTCTTCTATCACCGAATCCCGGCGCTTTTACTGCGCAGACTTTCAGCGTTCCACGAATTTTATTGACTACGAGAGTTGCAAGCGCTTCGCCTTCTAAATCTTCTGCAATAATGAGAAGTGAACGTCCGCCTTGAGCGACTTTTTCCAACACTGGAAGAAGGTCTTTCATTGCGGAAATCTTTTTGTCGTGAATAAGAATGAGCGGTTTTTCGAGAACTGCTTCCATCGTTTCCGCATCAGTTACGAAATACGGAGAAAGATAGCCGCGGTCGAATTGCATTCCTTCAACAACATCGAGTGTTGTTTCGCGGCCTTTTGCATCTTCAACAGTGATAACGCCATCTTTACCGACTTTTTCCATTGCATCGGCAATGAGATTTCCAACGGAAGAATCATTGTTTGCAGAAATGGAACCGACTTGCGCAATTTTCTTTTTGTCGTCGCCAATATTTTGTGAAAGTTCTTTCAAACCTTCAACAACTTTGGAAACGGCAATATCAATTCCACGTTTTAAATCCATCGGATTTGCACCGGCGGTAACGTTCTTAAATCCTTCACGAACAATTGCTTGCGCGAGAACGGTTGCTGTTGTTGTTCCGTCTCCGGCAATATCCGAAGTTTTGGAAGCAACTTCGCGAACGAGTTGCGCTCCCATATTTTCGAGCGGGTCTTCGAGTTCGATTTCTTTTGCAACGGTAACACCGTCTTTGGTAATTGTTGGCGCGCCGAATTTTTTATCAATAACAACGTTGCGACCTTTGGGTCCGAGTGTTGCTTTGACTGCATCGGCGAGTTTATCAATGCCGCGTTTCATCGAAGCGCGAGCATCTGTTCCGAATGTGATTGTTTTTGCTGACATAGTTTTATTTCCTTAAAAGGTTAGATGATTCCAAAAATATCGCTTTCGCGCATTATCAAATATTCTTCGTCTTCGAGTGTTATTTCTGTTCCGGAATATTTTCCGTAGAGAATTTTATCGCCGACGCTGAGTTCCATCGGAATGAGTTTTCCGTCATCGCTTCGCTTACCGGGACCGGTAGCGACAATTTCGCCAATTACTGGCTTTTCTTTTGCTGTATCGGGGAGAATGATTCCGCCTTTGGTTTTTTCTTGTGCTTCCATTGGTTTCACCAAAACTCTATCGCCGAGTGGTTTTACTTTGACTTTTGCCATAGTGTTTGCCTTTCGTTAGTTTGTGGATAAGTTGTTAGTTATGTTAAATAAAATCTTTGATTTTAACCAAAAAACAAGAATAATTTTTTACAAGAGTCCTGTTATTTGATTAGCACTTTCTAAAATGCGTGCCAAATATACAAAGTAAAGTTATAGAAGTCAAAATAATTGGCACTATATTTTTAAAGTGCTAAAAAAAATATTCTTCAAGTTATCGGTAAGTGAGTGAAAATATTTTTTGAAAATAATTTCTGACGTAAACTTTTGTCCGTAAGATTGCTAAAGTTTTTTCACGAATACATTTTTTTGTTTTTACATTTGAGTTTGTAAAATTTAGAATTAAAACTCGGTATATTCTCCCGAAAATTTTTTACCGCAATGGAACATCCCCTCATCATTGGCATCGCCGGAGGAACAGGCTCCGGAAAAACAACCGTTACTCACCGCATCATAGAAAAACTTGACCGCGATAAAATTGTCGTCTTTGAACATGATTCTTACTACAAAGATTTATCAGCGTTCAACGGACAACAGCCAGAAGAAATAAATTTCGACCACCCGAATGCGCTCGAAACAAGTTTGTTGATCGAACATATAAAATTGCTTCGTCAACGAGTCGCGATTCAGCAACCGATTTATGATTTCAAAACATACAAACGGTTAGCGCAGACAAAACTCGTTTCTCCAAAATCAGTTATCATCGTGGAAGGAATTCTCCTTTTTGTGGAGAAAGAACTTCGCGACCTGATGGATATAAAATTATTTGTAGATACTGACGCGGATGAACGATTACTCCGCCGATTGCAACGTGATATAGTCGAGCGTAGCAGAAGTATCGAATCGGTTATGCACCAGTATATCGAGACGGTCAAACCGATGCATCTGGAATTTGTCGAGCCGAGCAAACGTTGGGCAGATATTATTATTCCGAAAGGGGGAGAAAATTTTATTGCGATTGAAACTATCGCGGCACGAATAAATTCAATGCTGCGAAAATAGACGCTAAATTACACTTTACGGTTACTACATCCTCGTATGAAAACAAAAATCCTTGATTCAACTTCTTTCACGCGTACGCTTTCCCGACTTGCGCACGAAATCATCGAACGAAATCGCGGCGTGGAAAATCTTGCCATTGTTGGTATTCGAACACGCGGAGAGTATTTGAGTCGCCGCATTGCAAAAAGTATTTTCGAGATTGAACGCATTCCCCTGCTTACCGGCGCGCTCGATATTACGCTTTATCGCGATGACCTTTCGCAACTTGATAAACCGATAATGAAAGGAACAGATATTCCGTTTGATGTTTCGCAGAAAAAAATTATTCTCGTGGATGATGTGTTGTTCACGGGAAGAACGATTCGCGCCGCGCTCAATGAATTGATGGATATGGGGCGACCGGCATACATTCAACTTGCTGTTTTGATTGACCGCGGACATCGTGAACTTCCGATTGAACCGAATTTCATCGGCACAAAAATCACCACAGAAAAAACCGACGACGTGCAAGTGATGATGAAAGAAATTGACGGAGAAGACGGGGTGTATTTAATTATGAATTAAGAATGAAGAATTAGGAATGAAAATTCAATCAACTGGATATTGGAGTTTTATTTGTAATCCCGCAAAGTGGGAAATAGATAAATTCTTGGAAACGAATATTGAATACGATACTTATCAGATTTCCGATTGGCAAAAAGAATTTTTTCACATTGGACAACTGGGAATAATCCGAGTTGGTTTCGACAAAAGAAATACTAAACTTTTGAAAGAAAGGAAAAAACTTCTTCCTGGAATTTATGCGATTGTCCAAGTTTTAAGTGAACCAGATTATCGAGTTGAAAAACCTGACAAGTTTTGGGTGAACTGGACAGAAAAAGAATTAAATAAACCAATTGTAAAAATTAGATACCTGAAAAATTTATTGAACTCTCCCTTGCTTTTTAAAGATATTAAGAATGATGCTTTCATACGTTCTGATAAATATTTACTAAATGGTTTTCAAGCGTCATCAATTCCATTGAAGAAAGAAACTTTCGATAGAATTATTGAACTCATTGGAAATTCTGACCAAATATTTGAAAATGTAGAATCAGAAAATACTTTTTCTATTTCCGAAATAACAAAATTAGAACAAAAGTATAAAGACGCTTCTCCTCAAGTGAAGGAAGTTATCAGCAAAAGAATAGAACGTGGCAATATTTCAAAAGAGTTGAAGAAAATCAATAATTATAAATGTCAAGTATGTGAATTATTAGGATTAAATCCGTTGTCATTCCAAAAAATAAACAAGGAATATTATATAGAAACTCATCACGTAATTCCCGTTTCAAAACTTGAAGAAGGTTCACTTGGTTTCGGAAACTTAATTACAATTTGTGCTAACCATCATCGCCAAATGCATTATGGAAATGTTGAATTACTCGAAAACATTAATCAGTATTTGAGATTTAGAATTGATAGCAAAGAAATTACTATTCAAAAGAAATTGAAAAAATAAACCTCAACTACTAACATACTATTTACTCAACTACTTTTATTCAATGACAGAAACACTAACCCCAAAACTCAAAATCTCTCATCTTCTCGGAATGGAAAATGTTTCGCGCGAAGATATTACGCTGATGCTCGATACGGGAATGTCGTTTCGCGAAGTGCTGGAACGTCCGATAAAAAAAGTGCCGACGCTCAACGGCAAAACGATTGTCAATTTATTTTTTGAATCTTCGACACGCACACGCATTGCATTTGAACTTGCCGAGCGACGACTTTCCGCTGACGTGGTAAATTTCGCCGCATCGGGAAGCAGTGTGAGTAAAGGCGAAACGTTCAAAGACACGGTGAAAAATATTGAAGCGATGAAAATTGATATGATTGTTGTGCGCCACGAATCGCCGGGAGTTCCGCAATTCCTCACGCGCATTTCCGACGCTACTATTATCAACGCAGGAGATGGCGCGCACGAACATCCCACGCAGGCGCTTCTCGATATGATGACGATTCGCGAAAAATTCGGAAAGCTGGAAAAATTGCGTGTGTGTCTCGTCGGCGATATTTCTCACAGTCGTGTTGCGCTTTCCAACATTTACGGACTCAAAACCATGGGAGCGAAAGTTTCTGTCTGCGGACCAAAAACAATGATGCCGAAATTCGTTGAACAACTTGGCGTGAATGTATATTACAATATTGACGATGTTATACACGATGGAGTTGATGTGTTGAACGTATTGCGAATTCAGCGCGAACGTTTACACGCAGTTTTGTTTCCATCAAATGAAGAATACAATAAATATTTCGGCGTTACGAAAAAGCGATTAGGAAAATCATCGAAGCCGATTACGATTTTACATCCCGGTCCTATCAATCGCGACGTGGAAATTTCAGCTGATGTTGCTGATAGTGAACATTCGCTTATACTTCATCAAGTGTTGAATGGCGTGGCAGTAAGAATGGGAATACTATTTCTTCTCGGAACAAAAGGGAAAGCGAATTGAAATTTTAGATTTTACATTTTAGATTTTAGATTGAAAATGAACACAACATACTTATTCAAAAACGCGCACATCATTGACCCGATAACAAAAACAGATGAAGTAACTTCTGTTCTTGTAGAAAATGGTTTCATAAAAAAAATTGCAAAGAAAATTTCCGCAGAGAAAAATACAAACGTCATTGATTGCAGTGGAATAATTCTTGCGCCGGGGTTTTGCGATATGCACGTTCACTTGCGCGAACCGGGATTTGAACACAAAGAAACTATTGAAACGGGATTAACCTCTGCGGCAAACGGTGGATATACTGCTGTCGCGTGTATGCCGAACACAAATCCGCCGATTGATTCCTCTGCAATTGTTCAGTATATAAAAACGCAAGCAGAAAAAAGTGTCCCTGTCGTAGATTTATTTCCGATTGCGTGCGGAACAAAAAATCGCGAAGGAAAAGAACTTGCGCCGATTGCAGAACTTGCAGAAAGCGGTGCAGTTGCGTTGAGTGATGATGGAAGTCCGGTTGAAAATGCGGACTTACTTCGTAGAATTTTGGAATACAGTTCGATGTATAATTTGCCGTTCATTCAGCATTGCGAAACAAAATCGCTTGTGGGAAATGGCGTGATGAATGAAGGATTTGTTTCCACGACGCTTGGAATGAATGCAATTCCGCGCATCGCAGAAACGACAATGCTGCAACGCGATTTGCAAATTTTGGAATATGTAAAAGGAAAATACCACGCGGCGCATTTAAGTGTGAAAGAATCAATTGAAATTATGCGACAAGCAAAGAAAAAAAAATTACAAGCAACTTGCGAAGTTACACCGCATCATTTTTCTTTAACGGATGAAGAAGTGAAAAGTTTTAACACGAATACAAAAATGAATCCACCGCTGCGAACACAAGACGATGTTGATGCGTTGCTCGAAGGATTGCGCGATGGAACAATTGATGTTATTGCTTCCGACCACGCGCCACATTCCTACGATGAAAAAGAAACGGAATATATTTACGCACCGTTTGGTATTGTCGGACTTGAAACAACGATTGGACTTTGCATTACAAATCTTATCGAAACAAAAATTCTTTCATGGAAACAATTGATAGAAAAACTTTCTATCAATCCAAGAATAATTCTTTCGCTTCCCAAAATTAAAATTGAAATGGGAGAAAAAGCAAACTTTACCTTGCTTGATGCGAAAAAAGAATGGGAAGTGAACGTTCAGCAATTCAAATCGAAATCCAAAAACTCTCCGTTCGATAAATGGAAATTGAAAGGAAAAAGTTTCGGGATTTTCAATAATGGGATTTTTGTTGAGAGCAAATGATTCAGTCAAAATTCTACCAAAATGAAGTTGTATATTTTGACCGAAATTAAAAAACATAAAATATTTCAGAGAAGGTTTTCCTATGCTTACAATAACACCAATGAAAATAACTCAGCAACAGGTTATTCTCGATAAACATGATTTCGAGGAACTCATCGTTCGCGCAAAACAAATCGAACAAGTTGTCGTGAAAGAAAACGATGAGATGTATTCAATGAACGACGTTGAATATACCTTACGTGAAATTTGGAATAACGACGAAGATGAGAAAGTATGGCAACAATATTTGTAAAGCAACGTGAGATTTGGCTTTGCCCTTTTCCTTTTTCCGATTTATCAGGAACAAAAGTTCGTCCCGTTCTCATTCTCTCCAACGAACGATATAATTCTTCGAGTGTTGATGTTATCGTTTGTGCAATCACTTCTCATATTAAGGAAATCCCTTTTGCTTTTACTATCAAACAAACAAATATTGAAAGCGGTACTCTTTTCCAGCCATCGAGCGTGCGTGTTGATTCATTGTTTAAAATAAAAAAGAGTTATTAAGAAAATCTATTTGCGCTGTAAATTCTTCTACGTTTGAATCAATCAGGAATGATCTTTTAAGTATTTTCTCATAATCAAAATTATTTTCTTTGAATCACACCACTTACCAAAACCCACTACTCACTCGCTACTCATCTCAGCGAATGCAGGAATTATTTTCCGACAAAACAAAATTTGAATTATGGCGGAAGATTTGGCTCACACTTGCAGAAACACAAATGGAACTCGGATTGACTTCCATTCGCAAAGAACAAATTGATGAGTTGAAACAATTTGCAATGAACATCAATTACAATGTTGCTGAAGCGAAGGAACAAGAAATTCGCCACGATATTATGAGCCACGTGTTTGCGTTTGGTCAGCAATGTCCGAATGCAGAACCGATTATTCATCTCGGCGCGACAAGTTGCGACGTTGTGTGCAATGCAGAACTTTGGCAAATCAAACGCGGACTTGAATTTATCAAAGAACAAATTATTTCGGTTGCGAGAAATCTTGTTCACTTTACTGAGTTGCATAAAAATCTTGTTACACTTGGTTACACGCATTACCAACCCGCGCAACCGACAACAATCGGAAAACGCGCAACGTTGTATATTCAAGATTTGCTGATGGATTTGGATTCGTTGGAATTTGTCGAAGAAAATACTTTGAAAGCGCGCGGAATAAAAGGAACAACGGGAACACAAGCTTCGTTTTTGCAACTCTTCAACGGCGATGAAACAAAAGTGAAAGAACTTGATAAACGTGTTTCGCAAAAATTAGGATTTGAAAATATATTTTCTGTAACTGGACAAACATATCCGCGCAAAGTTGATACGAAAGTATTGGAAATGCTTGCTGGAATCGGAACGAGCGCACACAAGTTTGCAGTGGATTTACGTTTACTTTCCAACTTGCAAATGATGGAAGAACCGTTTGAAGTTTCGCAAACCGGTTCATCGGCGATGGCATATAAACGTAATCCGATGCGTAGCGAACGAATGACAAGCCTTGCACGAATGTTATTTACCAAGCCGACAAATGCGTATCAAACTGCCGCAAATCAATGGCTCGAACGAACGCTCGATGATTCCGCAATTCGTCGCATTGATATTCCCGAATCGTTTTTGCTTGCTGATTCAGTGTTGATTCTATACGCAAACATTACAAGCAATTTGGTTGTATATGAAAAACAAATTGCAAAACATTTACAACGCGAACTTCCTTTCCTTGCTACCGAAGAAATCTTGATGCGTTCTGTTGCAAAAGGAAAAAGCAGACAAGAAATTCACGAGCGAATAAAAATGCATTCAAAAGAAGTTGCAAAAAAAATGAAACTCGAAGCAGAAGAAAACGATTTGTTTGAACGCATTGCAATGGATAAAGAAATTCCGATGAATGCAGAAGAATTGAATGAACTTGCGCAAACTCCATCACGTTTTGCAGGAAGAGCAGAACATCAGGTGAATGAATATTTGAGTGAAGTTGTAAAGCCGAGATTGAAGAAGTATGAGAATTTTACTTCAGTTGAAATGAATGTAAAAGTTTGAAAGTATAAGTTATTTGTTAATAGTCATTGGTAATTTGTCATTTGTAAATGTCGCAATTTAAAAATTACCCCGGAAGAATTATCATTATCGGAAAGACAAAAGATGAAAACATTTTCGCTCTTTACGCTATCACCGGACGTTCATCATCAAGTCGCGCAAGAAAATTGATTCTTGTTGAAAAGGAGAAAACGATTTTCGTTGTTCCTACGAATGAAAGCGAAATTGAAAAAGGAAATCGCGAATTACTTATTTATCCTTCAATGTGGTTTGGAAATGGGATTGTCGTAAGCAACGGCAAACAAACATCTTCAATCATTAATACAGTCATGTTGAGCGCGGCGCAGCGCAGTCGAAACACTAAAGAGGTTTTGGAGAATGGTTTATCCGAGTGGACTTATGAACCAGATGCACCGCATTACACACCAAGAATTTCTGCTTGTAATAGTAATGACGGAAAAGAATGTGTGATGAGTATTCTCAAACGAAATGAAAATGGAAACGAAGAAAGGAATTTCTTTGCTTTAGACTTAGAAAAAAGTAAAATGAAATACGTTTCAACCTACAATGGAGAAAACACAAATCCGCTTCCATCATTTATTGGAGAACCGAAAGAAATAATTTTACAATCATCTTCTCCAAAAGAACTTTGCGAAGAAGTTTTTCAAATGTTGAATGAAGAATTTCGCGTTGCTACTGCGTGTGTAATGATGAATCGAAACACAAACTTGATTGAAACTTTTATTTTAAACAACAAAAACTGACAATCTATGAACCGTGTAACAGGAATCGGCGGGATATTTTTCAAATGCGATAATCCCGAACAACAAAAAGAATGGTATCGCAAACATTTAGGAATTGAAAGCGACCAATACGGCGCAACATTTGAATGGCTGGATATAAACAATCCCGATAAAAAATGTACCACGGTTTGGAGTCCATTTTCTTCCGACACAAAATATTTTCTTCCGAGTGAAAAACAATATATGTTCAATTACCGTGTGGAGAATCTCGTGGAATTATTGAAAACATTGCGCGAAGAAGGCGTTGAAGTAATTGACAAAGTCGAAGAATATGAATTCGGAAAATTCGGCTGGATAGTGGATCCCGAAGGAAATAAAATTGAACTCTGGGAACCGGTGGACGAAAAACTGAAATAAACTACTAACAAAAATCAACTATGGACTTTCTTTTTCAATCTGAAACGTGGATTGCTCTTCTTACACTGACGACTCTTGAAATCGTGTTAGGAATTGACAATATTATTTTCATCAGTATACTCTCGGGAAAACTTCCCGCACATCAACAACAGAAAGCCCGAACACTCGGACTTGCCGTTGCGATGATATCAAGAATTCTCCTCCTTTTTTCGTTAACGTGGGTAATGCGATTAACATTTCCATTATTTACAGCAATGGGAAATGAAATATCCGGACGTGACCTTATTCTCATCATTAGCGGTTTATTTCTCCTTGCAAAAAGCACGCATGAAATTCATTCAAAATTGGAAGGCGCATCAGGTTCGCAAAAAACATCAATGGTGTCGTCCTTTGCGGGCATCATCATTCAAATCAGTATTATTGATATTGTCTTTTCACTCGATTCGGTTATCACGGCAATCGGAATGACCAATCAACTTGGCGTGATGGTGGCGGCGGTAATAATTTCAGTAGCGGTGATGATGGTTTCAGCAAAAGCGATTAGTTCTTTTGTGGAAAAACATCCGACCATAAAAATGCTTGCGCTTAGTTTTCTTCTTCTCATTGGCGTAACGCTTATTGCCGAAGGTTTCGAACAACATATTTCCAAAGGATACATTTATTTTGCAATGGCGTTTTCTGTTTTGGTAGAAATGCTTAATCTCCGTTTGCGAAAAGTATCGGCAGAACCTGTAAAACTTCATTCTCAGATTTCTTAAACGAACAATACAATGCACAACCTCGTACTGGTAACATCGAAAAAAGATATTTTTTCTCAATTCAGCAATTCGCCGATTGAAAAACTTTTAGAATTTCATAATCTTGGAAGGGCGTTTGAAGATTATACCAAAGCAGAAATGCTTGTTGGAATGTGTATGGATAATCGAAAGCAATTACACATACCCAACAACTTCGCATATATTTTACGGAGCGGCGGAGCAAATTTTCGTAATAATGAATTTAAAGTTTCGTATGCAATTGCAATAGGCGGTGTAAAAGCGTTTGCTCTTATATGCCACAATCACTGCGGAATGGTCAATCTTATTTCCCGCAAAGAAAATTTTATCAGCGGACTTGTTGAAAACGCAGGATGGAGTCGCCACGATGCGGAAGAACATTTTTGGCATCACGCGCCGCAATTTGAAATCGGCAATGAAATTGATTTTGTTCTGGGTGAAGCGCAGCGTTTGCGATTTCGGTATCCAAAAATTCTCATCGCGCCATTGATGTTCAATGTTGATGATAATTTGCTGTATCAAATTGAGGAATAATGCCAACTGATATTTCCAACCTCAAAAAAGTTTACCGTACTGCAAACGCGAGCGAACAATTTCCAGAAACGATTGAAATGAATTTTGGAAATGGTTTGAAAAAATATTCGCGCGTTGAATGGAAAAACAAGGATGGAATTATTTTTCCGATGCGGTACGGAACAAATCCCAATCAACCGTGCGCGTTTTACAAACAAGTTGGAAATGAAGATACTCCGATTGGTTCACTTCAATTTCTGAAAATAGGGAAAGGCGGGCCATCGCTCACCAATTTGCAGGATGTTAATCACGCATTGCAAATTCTGAAATATTTTTCGAATCCAGCAATTGCAATAATGAAACATTTAAATCCAAGCGGAGTTGCTGTTCAGCAAAAAGAAAATGTTTCGTTGAAACTATTATTTCAAAAAGCGAGAGATTGTGATTCACGCGCGGCATTTGGAGGTGTGATTGTATTCAATACGAAGATTGACTCGGAAACTGCTGATGAAATAATGAAAAGTTTTTTTGAAGTCGTTGCCGCACCTCAATATGATGAAGAAGCAATCAAAATATTTCACGATGCAAAAAAATATGGTGCGAATAAAGATATTCGACTCGCGCAATTCTCCCATCTCTCGCAATTTCCGAAATTCGATGGTGATGATGTGAAAGATTCTATTGTTCCGCGAATGTTTGCTGATGGTTCAGTAGCGTTGGAAGTTCCGTTTGTTACTTCTATTCGCTCAAAGGATGATTTAATTCTCGATGCGTGTGTTGGCGATGTTTCAATAAAAAGAATTCCAACGGAAAAAGAAATTGAAAATTTGCTTTGCGCCTGGTATATCGTGATGAATGTTCGCTCGAATGGAATTGTGTTTGTGAAAGAAGGAACAACAATCTCCACTGGAACCGGACAACAGGAACGGATTGGCGCAGTTGAGCAGGCAATTGCAAAAGCAAAACAAAAAGGACATTCGCTTGTTGGTTCTGTTATGGCGAGCGATGCATTTTTCCCGAACAGAGATTCTATTGATGCAATTGCGAAAGAAGGAATAACAGCAATAATTTTTCCCGGCGGTTCAATCAATGATTCGGAAATTATTAACGCAGCGAATGAACATAACCTTGCGATTGCAATTACCGGAGAACGGTGTTTTGCGCATCATTAGTAAATGAAAAGTGACTCTCCTACATATTCCGTAAAAGAACTTCGCACAACGTATCCCAATGCGTATGCTCCGTGGGATGACGACGATGATGATATTCTTCGTGATGAATATTCTCAATTTTTGGAAGGCAATGACGATGAAGGAGAACGAGAATTCTTCTTGAATCTCGCTCACAAACTCGGAAGAAAACGAAGCGCAATTCGTTCGCGATTGAAAAAGATATTCGATGATGAAGGAATAATTTCCGTTCCTACTCACAAAATCTCCTTTGAAAAGAAAAGCACAGTATTATCGAAAAAAAATCGAGAAGAGAAAGTTGACGGCGAAATAAAACGTCCAATCGAAATCAATGAACAATTTCGTGAGACGTTGGATATTTTGGAAAATACCAACACGAATGTTTTCATCACGGGAAAAGCGGGAACGGGAAAATCAACTTTGCTTTCGTATTTTCGTAATACAACAAAAAAGAATGTTGTTGTACTTGCGCCAACGGGAGTCGCTGCGCTCAACATCAAGGGACAAACAATTCATTCGTTCTTCGGATTTAAGCCGGATGTTACGCTGGCAAAAATAAAACAACTTCCAAAATCCAAAGAAAAAGAAAATCTTTATAAGAATATCGAGATGATTATCATTGATGAAATCTCGATGGTACGGGCGGATTTGCTCGATTGTATTGATAAGTTTATGCGGCTTAACAGCGGCAATTCCACGCAAACATTCGGCGGTGTGCAAATGGTCTTCTTCGGCGACTTGTATCAAATTCCGCCCGTGGTTACATCGAACGAAAAAATGATTTTCCAAACATCGTATTCGAGTCCTTATTTTTTTGATTCCAATTCTTTCCCCTCGTTGAAAATGCAGTACATCGAATTGGAAAAAATTTATCGCCAGCAGGATGAAAAATTTATTCGGCTTCTCAATCGTATTCGCAATAACTCCATTACGGAAGAAGATATTCAGTTACTGAACGAACGATACAACCCGAACTTTGACCCGAGCGACGAAAATTTTTTCATTTATCTCACGCCGACAAACCAATCGGCAGACGAAATCAATCAACAGCGATTGCATACACTTCCTTCAAAAACGATAAAGTATCTCGGAGAAATTGATGGAAACTTTGAAATGAAAACCCTGCCGGCAAAAAACGAACTCGAACTCAAACCGAATGCGCAAGTGATGATGTTAAACAACGATATGCGCGGACGATGGGTGAACGGAAGCGTGGGAAAAATTGTGCGCATCGCAAAGAAAAAATTTGAAGACGATGATGGGGAAATGTTCGATGTTCTCAAAGTGAAATTAAGCGACGGCGAAGTTGTGGACGTTACACCGTTCTCGTGGGAATTGTTTCGCTTTTCGTTTGATGAACATTCGTCGTCGCTGCAATCGGAAACCATCGGCACATTCACGCAATATCCGTTGATGCTTGCGTGGGCGGTAACGATTCACAAAAGTCAAGGAAAAACTTTTGATAATGTTATTCTCGATATTGGCAGAGGAACGTTTGCGCACGGACAAACATACGTAGCGTTGAGCCGCTGTACATCGCTCGAAGGATTGGTCTTGAAAAAGCCGCTCCAGAAACGGCACATTTTGATGGACTATCGCGTGGTAAAATTTCTCACGAATTATCAATACGAACTTGCAAACAAAACGCAATCGTTCGAAGAAAAAATTGCTCTGCTCGAACGTGCAATCCGTGAAAAGAAAAATGTGGAAATGCTCTACTTAAAATCCATTGACGAAAAATCAAAACGAACAATTCAACCGACTTCTGTTGGTGAAGAAGAATATATGGGGAAACGTTTCTGGGCTTTGCGGGGAATTGATTTGCAAAAAAATGAAGAAAGAGTTTTTAGCGTGGGGAAGATATTGGAGTTGAAGGTATGCTGAACCATACTCAAATACTTCTCGAAAAACTTTCCGGTGGGGAACTTCAACAACTTGCTGTAAAGTTACTCCCAATTATTCATCCTCGATATGAAAACCTTATTCATAGTGGTGCAGTTGAGGGAACTACAAAAACACGAAAAGGAACCCCAGATGTTTGGACGAAAACGACTAATAATGAATTTATTTGCGTTCAAGCGACTTCGGATAGTTCTAAAGGGAAAATGTATGATGACGTTGAGAAAACTATTCTAAAGTTTGAAAATGAAAATTTAGAGATAAAAGAGTACGTTGCTTTTTTGAATTTCGAGCCTCAAACAAGCGAAGTGCAACAATGTGAAAACTTCTGTAGGCAAAATAATATTGTCTTTACTTATTTTCCAAATTCTAAAATCTCACTGTATCTTGACTTACCACACAACCACAAACTACGATTAGAGTTTCTTGGAATACAGCCATCGTACAATATTTTTATGACGTTGATCGAATTCAAGGAAAGAATATCCCGCAAAAGTAAAAATCTTTTGAGTACAACAGAATTTATCGGGCGTGAATCAGATATTCAAAACATTCTTGAAAAACTTAGAAACGGAAAACGGATAATCGTAATTGATGGAGACCCAGGAGTTGGTAAAACAAGATTGAGTATTGAGCTTGTTCAAAGAATTGTTTCCATCGAATACCTTAAAGAACATGAGATTCGTTTTGTAACTGAAATAAATGGATCTCTTATAGAATCAATACGAAGTGAAATTGATGCGCAAAAAAAATACGTTGTAGTCGCGGATGATGCAAATAGATTAGAATATTTATCAGACTTATTCCAACTAATTCTCTATCCGCAAATTAGAGATGGCTCAATTCTAATTTTAACAACGAGAAGTTACAATGTAGAACAAGTAGTCTCTGAAATAATTGGAAAAAATATTGAAGACTTTGATAAAGTATCCATAAAGAGGTTATCCAACAAAGATATAGACGACATAGTCCAAAAAGAACCTTTCAATATCCATAACGAATCAAACCGCAGAGACATTGTTATGAATGCGAAAGGAAATCCAAGAATGGCAGCAATTTTAGCGGGGGTAATAAAATCTGGAAACACAATTCAAGGAACAAAAACCTCTGAATTATTTGAAAATTATTTTTTGAGCGTTTTCAATGATATAGAACAATTACTAAATGATGCAAAAGAAAAAACTTTACTAGGGCTTATTGCTTCTCTGCGTTTCATTGATTTAACAAATTCAAAAATCGTGAATCAACTTTCTACGATTTCAAAAATTTCAGATGAAAGAGAATTTAACGAGTGTATAAATACGTTGGTTGAATCAGAAATTTTAGAAGTAGTACCCAGCAGAACAGTTGCAAGAATATTTGATGATAGCGTATCCGAATACATAGTTTTTCGATTTTTCTTCGACGACAGATTTCCTTTTTTGAATTTTATAGAAAATGTTGTCGTGCCTTTCGCTCAAAATTATTCAAAACATATTTTTGAAACCCTTATTGCACTTACTCATAAGGGTTATCAAAGTAATCGTTTAGATGAAACGTTAGCCAAGTTAGTACACAGAACAGAAACGATATTGTTGAATGAAGAAAATGAAAACGTAAGAATTGAATATTTAAAATGGATGGAGGTTTACGCGCAAAGTTCACCGTTAGAATGCTTTGGCATAGTAACTTCTTATGCAGAGCTTAAAGGTGTCGGTAACCTGGTTCAAGATGAAGTTAAATCAATCGTGGAGATAATCAAAAGAACTTACTTCGTAAAATGGGAAACTCTTTCATATCAAACTTTTACTTCGTTGTGGAAATTTTCACTAATCGAAAATAAAGACTTTGATTCGGTTGCAAAGAATGCAAGAAGTACATTAACTAAACTCTTCGACTATATTCCTCCCGATAGAGACGATAAATACACTTATTGGTTTTATAAACCAACGAAGTTATTGTTAGACCAATTACAAAATGTGATTGAAAACAATCATCTTCAAAATGAAAAAGAGTATGAACTCTCCATTGAATTACTCTCTCGTCTCACAATTCACCATTTTAACAAAGGGGAAATGTCTTATATCGACAAAAGGACTTATCACATGTCCGCTGGTGCTCTTTATTTAAATAACGAACTTAAAGAAATTCGTAATAGAACATATTCACTTCTTGAAAAATTATATTTTGAACTTCAAAACAAACCAAAGTTAAGAAAATCCATCCTTCGTGCATTTGAAGAACCTCTCCGAACAATATTACCATTTAATAGTGAACCATCAAATGAGTTAATGAAATTTGATGCAGAAATAATTCTAACTCATTTAGAAAAATTTGCATCAATTGAAAAACACTTTTTCTTACTCGATAAAATTTGTTACTTGCTCTATCTTATTGAAAAATATATTCCCGACGCTTCCATTATTAGAGAAACAATTGAAAATCCAAACTTAATTACTTTTCAACGATTTCATAACTCATTCCAACATTGGAAAGAAATTCGAAAAGATTATGAAACAGTACAAAAGGAACAAAACGAATTTGTAGAAAATTATTTAACTACTATAACAGAAGAAAATATTTATTCTATAATTTCCGAATTATCTGATATTGAAAATCAAGCGTCACTTGAAAATGGAAATTTGACGCCTATGAGACTATTGTTTTCTGAACTCGGAAAACAAAAAACAAGTCTTGCAAAAATCGTACTCGAACAAATTAGTTTTACTAACCATCCTTTGTTCGTTTATGCTAACAGTTTATTGATAGGAATATCATTCAGCGATATAAATGTAAAGAATGAAATCGCAAAAAAATGGTTAATAGAAAATGATATTGACAAACTTAGAATTCTCTCTTCTACATATTACTTGGGTAGTCACTCTATTGTTTCTCTCGCCGACATTGAATTATTGGACAAACTATTCAGCCTAAATGATGAACGTATTGATAACGATTTAATCAGCGCTCTTCAAAAATATCAATCCTTAAATGCAGAATGGGTGGCATTAAAATTATTAGAATTATCTGAAAATATTTCTGAACGAACATTTAGTGATTTGCTAATGTGGATGGAACCAACAGACAAGTATGAGGAACACCATTATCAAACTTATAAATCCCACCCTCTAATTTTCAAAAAAATTCTGTTTAATACAGTTCGATTTCCTTCGATTGATGGAAACTCGCTTGGTTACCATTTATCAAAATGTCTTGAAACATTATACATTCAAGAACCCGAAGCAATTCTCGATTTTTTTCTCGCTCGGTTGGAGATATATAAAAACCTTGAAAAGGAAAATTATTACGGATATAAGGTTTTACCATACTCCTCACTTGATTTTTCTTTTATTGTTGGAACACCACATCATAAAGATTTACTGCAAAAAATTCTTTCCTTCACAATACAAGATAAAAAATACTATCATTTTTATATTGAATTAGTAGAAAACATTCTTGGGAAAAGCAAATTTCGATATGGCGATGACCAAGGAAATGATTTCGACAATATAACGATGGAAATATTGAAAAATTGGGTAAGGGGAACGGATGAGCAACTGAAAATTATACTTTCATTTCTTCATAACAATCATCCTTGGACGTCTTGGTTTGAATTAGTAAAGTTAATTTTAAAAAGAAATCCAAATCAGGCGATTATTCGGGATTTAGTTTCTTCTTTGTACTCTGGAGGACATTCAGGACCAACTTCATTTTTTTACAAAGGAAGATTAGAAATGATTCAAAACCAATTGAAACAAGAAACCTCACAAGAAATGATTTATTTTATTGCTGAAGCAGAACGTTTTTTAAAAGATATGATTCAAAGAGCGATAGAACGTGAAGAAGTAGATGAACTCAATTTTTAGCAACATTCTTAGCAAATACATTTAAACCAATGAACTCGAACCAACTTCAATCAATAATAGAACAACAACTTTCCAAAACTCTCAATAGTGCATTTATTCCCGAACTCGTTTCCAAGAATAATTACTATCGCGGAAAAGTGCGGGAAAATTATTCTCTTGGCGATAAACGATTAATGATAACAACAGATAGAGTTTCTGCGTTTGATTATGTGCTTGGTATAATTCCCTACAAAGGACAAATCCTCAACGAGATTGCGGCACATTTTCTCGAACAAACTACATCGCTCGTTCCGAATGCGTTGCTCTCGATTCCCGATGCAAATGCTTTTCTCGTGAAAGAAGCATCGCCGTTGAAAATTGAAGCGATTATCCGCGCATACATTACGGGAAGTATGGCGCGCGATTATTTTGATGATGGTAAAAAAACAAAATGTGGAATTCCGCTTACGAAATATTTAAAACACAATAAACGTAATGAGAGACTAAAAGAACTTTTGTTCACGCCATCTACGAAAGCAGAAATCGGACACGATGAGGATATTTCCGAAGAAGAAATTCTCAATCAAAAACTTTGCACTGCGAAACAACTGAAAACCATCAAAGAGAAATCGTTTGAGTTATTTCGCTTCGGAGAAGCGTTTGCGAAAAAGCGAAACCTTATTCTTGTTGATACAAAGTTCGAGTGGGGAATTGATGCAGACGGAAATTTAATTGTCATTGATGAAATTCTTACGCCGGATTCATCGCGCTATTGGTATGCAGATTCGTACGAAAAACTGTTCAACGAAAACAAGACGCAAAAAGAATTATCGAAAGAATTTTTGCGTCAGCAATTGATTGAAAGCGGCTATGATATTCACGGAAACAAACCGCCGACGCTTACCGATGAAATGCGTATCAATACTTCGCTTCGCTACATTGAACTGTATGAACAACTTCTCGGAAAAGAATTTATTCCTTCAACAGAAAATGCAACGCAACGATTGTATACTAATTTGAAATCGAATGGAATCATCAAAGGATATTTTGTTCCTATTATTGCCGGTTCCCCTGCTGATGATGAACATTGCAAAAAAATTCAAAGTGAATTAAACAAACGCGGAATTCCCAACGAGTACAGAATTTGTTCCGCGCATAAAGAACCGGAACGACTTGCGCAAATCATCAAAGAATATGATGCGAGCATTGAGCCAATCGTTTATGTAACAGTTGCGGGACGAAGCAACGGGCTTTCGGGAGTAACTGCGGCGAACACAAAATTTCCGGTGATTGCTTGTCCACCGTATTCGGATAAATTTGGTGGCGCAGATATTTATTCATCGTTGCGAATGCCAAGCGGTGTTCCCGTGATGACAATTACCGAACCGGAAAATGTTGGTTTCGCAATTCAAAAAATGTTTGCGATGAATGATGATTCGTTGATGAATAAAACGAATGTTGAACTTTCTACAATGAAGAAACGAAATGAAGATGCGGATGGTCACAGACGTAATTAGTAATTGGTCATTGGTAATTAGAAGATGTAGAGAAATATCAAGATGCAATTCACAAATGACTAATGACCAATTACCAATGACTACTAAATTTCTAGAACAACTTTCGAAATAATATAATGCCAAATGTTTTAGTAATTGGTAGCGGCGGAAGAGAACACGCGCTGGGCTGGAAGTTGAAGCAATCTCCACACGTTGAGAAAATATTTTTTGCTCCGGGGAATGGAGGAACGATTTCGATTGGAGAAAACATTTCAATTGGAATAAATGAGTTTCATAAAATTAGTGAGTTAGTTCGAGAAAAAAATATATCACTGACAGTTGTTGGAAGTGAAGAACCTCTCGTCAATGGAATTGTAGATTATTATTACTCTCAACATCTTCCACAACAAGGACATTTTATTTTCGGTCCGACAAAACTTGCCGCAGTAATTGAAGGAAGCAAAGCGTTTTCGAAAAGCTTTATGTTGCGAAATAAAATTCCAACAGCAGAATTTATTTCAACACGCAATTTCAACGAAGCAGTTTCTCATCTGCAAAAATGTAATTATCCTATTGTAATCAAAGCATCGGGACTTGCGGCTGGAAAAGGCGTTACCATTTGTGAAAACGAAAAAGAAGCAATTACAACCATAGAAGATTTTCTTGTACGCAAAACGCTTGGGGATTCGGGAAATGAAATTGTCATCGAAGAATTTTTGGAAGGAGAAGAAATTTCCATTCTTGCGTTGAGTGATGGAGAAACGGTGAAAACATTTCTTCCTGCGCAAGACCATAAAAAAATATATGATGGCGATAAAGGACCAAACACCGGTGGAATGGGCTCATACGCGCCGGTTCCGTTTGTAACAAAAGAAATGTTGGATGAAATTCATAACGTGATTTTGGTACCAACTATTCAAGGAATGAAAAATGAAGGAAGAGAATTTCGCGGATGTTTGTTTGCGGGATTGATGTTGACAAAGAGTGGAATAAAAGTTTTGGAATTCAATTGCCGCTTCGGTGACCCTGAAACGCAACCGCTGATGTTGTTGCTTGAAAATGATTTGTATGATTTGTTGATGAGTTGTACTAATGTGAATTACGAAAAGCAATTTTCAGAAATTGATTTACGATTTTCACATCAAAGCGCATGTTGTGTTGTTATGGTTTCTGGTGGTTATCCGGGAAAATATGAGAAGGGAAAGTTAATCTCTGGGCTTGATGACCTTTCGACTTCGCTGCGCTGCGCTCAAGGTGACGATGTTATATTTCACGCAGGGACAGTAATTCAAAATTCTCAAACCTCAAATCTCTCCGAAGGAGTCCTTTCGGACAAATCTCAAACTACTACAAGCGGTGGAAGAGTTCTCGGAGTTACATCGAAAGCAAGTTCATTGCAAGAAGCAATTTCTAAATCGTACGAACTCACTTCACAAATTTCTTTTGATGGAATGTTTTACAGAAAAGATATTGGACATCGAGTATTGAAATGAACTCACAGCAAACCTCATACACAAATTCCGGTGTTGATATTGATTTAGGAAATCAGGCATCCAAAATTCTCTACGAAGCGGCGAAACAAACGTGGGAAAACACAAAAGGGAAATTCGGAGAAGTAATTGTTCCGTTCGATGATTTTTCCGGATTGCGCGCGATTCGTGTTGGAAATTTACCAACCGATATCGTTGCGTCATTAGGATTTGATGGCGTTGGGACGAAGATTGAAATAGCTGAACGCGTTGGAAAACACGATACGATTGCGTTTGATTTATTCGCGATGGTATGCGATGATGCAGTTGTGCGCGGAGGAGTTCCTGTTTTACTCGGTTCCGTTCTCGATGTCAATTCTCTTTCGCAAAAAAATAATGGAATAGAAATCATCGAACAACTTGCGCTGGGATATGTTGATGCGGCAAAAGAAGCGGGAGTTGCGGTTATCAATGGCGAACTTGCCGAACTTGGCTCGCGTGTTGCCGGTTTCGGAAAATTCAATTACACGTGGAGTTCAGGAATTTTGTGGTTTGCAAAGGAATCAAAATTATTTACGGGGAAAGAAATTGACGTCGGTGATAAACTTATTGCACTCCAAGAAAATGGTTTTCGCTCCAACGGACTTTCACTTGTTCGAAAAATATTTTCTAATAGATATGGTTACGATTGGCACGAAATAACTTTGAATGGTAAAACCCTTGGCGAACACGTTCTTACTCCGTCGAAAATTTATTCGAAAATTATTGCTGAACTCCGCGGCGGAATTTTTGACGAACCGAAAGTAAAAATTAGTGGCGTTGCACATATAACCGGCGGAGGAATCCCTGAAAAACTTGGACGAATGTTGAAACCTTCAGGATTAGGCGCACTGATTGATGAACCATTTTCTCCTCCGGAAATTATTCAGAGGTGCCAAGAAGTTGGAGACATTTCAAACGAAGAAGCATATCGCGCATGGAATATGGGAAACGGAATGTTGATTGCAACACCGGAATCGGAAAAAGTTTTACAACTTCTCTCTGAAAAAAATGTTGAAGCAAAAATTTGCGGCGAAATTACCGGGGAGAAGAATATTTCAATTCGTTCTAAGCAAACATTTCTCAACCTTCCTCTTTAAAATGAAAATCGCCGGTCTTGCGAACCAGCGATTAACAAAACATTCAGATAATATTTTTCTACGCGAGCGCAGTTTCCGTTTGAGGTGCATTTGTTTCACTTTCAACTTCATTTTTCTCTGTTTCCGTTGACTTGCCCTCGTTCAGAATTTCAGGTTCACCAGCCGGAGACGGAGCAGAGGAGGAGCCCCCCGCAGAATACCGCCGCAGTTTATCTTCATTCGTCCGAACTTCTTTTTCCACTTTCTCAATTTTTTTGAGAAGCCGTTCTAATTCTTTTGTATCCTCCCTTAGCCAGTGTTCAACTTTTCCTTTGAATTCATCGGAGGTTGCTTCGTTCATTCGTTCGTTGTTTTTGGAAATGTTGTTCTGGATTTTTTCTAAACGAAGGCGGGCGCGGTCAAGAAAATCTTTTCCATTTTGCGTCCTATTTTCAATGATGCGGGAAACGTTTTTCCCTTTATCTTTCGAAGCGGTATCATTGATTTCGGAATAGACGGTATCAAAAATCGTCTGAAGTTTTTTGAAATCGTTCTGAAGAAAGAAAAATCCGCCGCGAAGTTTTTGCACTTTGCGTAATTGTTCACGCGCTTCGGGAATACCGCGCGTTTTTAAAGTATCGCGTATCGAGTCGGCTTCGTTTTGAAATTTTTCGAGATTGATGTACGATTCGTACCGCTTTCGTTCGTTCACTTTTTCCCACGTCTCCTGGTAGAAATACCAAACTTCATCGTGGTCTTCTTTCAACATTCCGCTGGGACGAAAACGGTCTTTGATTTTTCGGAGGCGGTTTTCACACTCGACAATGTGTTTACGATTTTCTAGAGAGTTATCGTTCCACAACCGGTCGTGTTCATCGCCGATGATGCGGATCTCTTCGACCAACTGCTTTTTCGTTTCTTCCGATTTTATTCTTCGTTCCTGCCATTCGGTATCTTGGCGATGTTTCAAGGCATCGAAAATAGAGTTTATCTCTGTGAAGAGCGATTCACGCTCTTCGGAAGTAATTTCCTGTGCGGTTTGAGCTTTTTGCTGGTAATGTTTCGCGGCTAAAAAAAGTTCTTTGTAATTCGGCTCAATGGTCGTGTGGTTATCAATATGTTGAGAACGAAATTCTTTCAGTTCGTTCTGTATCGTCATAAACGGCGTTGTTACGGTAGTATCATCCATAGCGGTATTTAATATTTTCAGGGTGTCTGAATTTTTGCGTGCTAATTATACGATTTTTTTGCGATATAATGAAAGAAGAAATTGCGTTGTGATTGTTTTCTTCTTTCAATGAACGGAAAAAATAATTTTAGTTTCCTAAAGTTACGAACTGCTTTATTTTTTCAAATTTCTTTTCGCCGATTCCTTTTATCTCTTTGAGTTCTTCCAGTGAAGAAAATCGGTTGTTCTCCAGACGGTACGCAATAATTCGTTCTGCCACCGATGCCCCGACGCCGGGTAATTGTTCGAGTTCTTTCGCTGTCGCTGTATTGACGTTGATACTTGCATTCTTTAACGGAACATTGGGTTTCAATAAGTCCATTGTCATTGGAGAGGAAGAATTTGAAAGAGAATCAAATTCTTCTTCTACGGAGGAAAAGTCGTACGATTCAGTGGGCTGGAGTGTTACGGAAACGAAAAATATTTTTACGATTCCGCCCAACACAAACGTGATGAGCAGGAAGAAAACTACCAGCCGTTCATTTTTTGAAAATCCGATTTTCTGAAAAAGCTGTTGTATTAATTTCATACCCTTTGGAAACATACATTACGGTACCGAAACTCTTTTTCATTTTCATCCGAACATCAGCACCAGAAATGAAAAGAGATTTTTTACTTTGGAATAGAATGATTTCCCATTTGTTGATTCTCCGTTTCTTGGAATAAAATTATCACTATTCAACAGCGAACGAAGGAGTTCTTTTTCTTTGGAAGAAATTTTCTTCGGGACGACAACATTCACACGGACGAGTTGGTCTCCTTTGTTATAACCGTCCAGATTCGGAATTCCTTTCTCCCGCATCCTGAGGATACTACCGGGTTGGGTGCCGGCTTCGACGGTAAGTTTCGCTTTTCCGTCTAATGTCGGGACTTCAACTTCTGTTCCCAGCGTTGCATCGGGAAAACTGATAAATAAATCGAGGAGGATGTCATTTCCGTTTCTTGTAAAAACCTTATCCTTTTCTTCGATGATATACACAACTAAATCACCGGATGGTCCACCGCGTCGTCCGGCATTTCCTTGCCCCCGAAGAGGAATGTAATTTCCTTCGCTCACACCTGCGGGGATAGTAACGCGAATCGTTGTTTCTCCTTTTACTCTTCCTTCGCCTTTACACGAACGGCAGGGTTCTTTTACAATTCTTCCTTCGCCGCTGCAATGGGAACAGGGATGGATGTTGACGAATTGGCCAAACACCGAACGGCTCACCTGACGAATTTCTCCGGTGCCGTGACACGTGGGGCAATCTATGAACCCCGATGAAGATGCAGCGCCCTTTCCTTCGCAAACGGAACAGGTTAAATATTTGTTGACTTTGATTTTTTTTTCGATGCCTGTTGCAATTTCGGAAAGCGATAATTCCAAACGGATTTGCAAATCGGAACCTTGTTCGCCCACTTCTCTTCGCCGATTGCGAGATTGACCTCTGCCGCCAAAGAATTCGTCAAAAACTGAACCGCCGAATTGTTGACTAAATTGCTGTCCGAATACATCGCCGAACATAGTAAAAATATCGTTGATGTTTACGTTTTGAAAATCGTGCACATCCTGACCGGAGCGCATCCCCTGATGGCCGAAACGGTCGTATCGCGCACGTTTATCCGGGTCGCTTAAAACTTCGTATGCTTCTGCCGCTTCTTTGAATTTTTGTTCGGACTCTTTATTCCCCGGATTTCTATCGGGGTGAAATTTCATTGCCATCTGCCGGTACGCTTTTTTTATTTCATCCGCCGTTGAGGAACGAGTTACTCCCAATATTTCGTAATAATCTTGTTGCGTCATATTCGTTTTTTTATGTGTTATTTTGTATCTGCGTTCGCGAGTTGAGTTTCGTTTTGGTTCATTCCTTTCGAGTCGGCTGTTCCGGAATTCTCGGCAACAATGACTTTCGCATGGCGTAATACTTTTGAATGCATCATATATCCCTTTTGTACTTCCTCTACGATGGTGTGGTCGGGAATGTCGCTTCGAGGTACGGAAAGCAAAACGTCGTGCAAATTGACATCAAACATTTCGCCAACGGCAGGGAATGTGGTAACGCCCCGTTTTTCCAACAACTTAGAAAGTTTGGAAGAGATAAGTTCAACACCGGAATAAAAGGTGTCGAAATTGGTATGTTCTTTTCCCGCAAGCAGCGAACGTTGAATATCATCTACTATCGGAAGAATATCGAGGAGCAATTGCTCGTTTGCATATTGTACAAGATTCAGACGTTCCTGTTCAATGCGGCGTTTGTAGTTATCAAACTCTGCGGCTTTACGGAGAAATTGATCTTTATACTTTGCGATCTCCGTTTCAAGTTCTTTGAGTTTTTCATCAACCGATTCCGGTACCAATGCATCGCCATTTTTTTTTGAATCGGGGATTACCGTTTCAGTTTGCTGAGTATGTGAATGTTGTTCTTTATTATTTTTCATAGTATAAAATTGTTTTTACGAAAGCAATCGTGAGACTGTCGCAGCAAGGTAATCTACCAGCGGGACGACGCGGGCGTAATTCATCCGTTTCGGTCCGATAACGCCGATACGACCGCTGACATCGCCATAGTGATATTGTGAAGTAATTACTCCGTAATCCGAAAGGCGAATGTTTCCAAGTTCTTCACCAATGGCGACAGTTACATTTTTTGATTCGTTGGTTGCGTCATCAATCTGTAAAACGTGAATAATCATTTCCTGGTCGTTAATTAATTCCACAACGCTGCGAAAGTTTTTCGGATTAAAAAACTCAGGCTGAACGATAATATTCTCTGCTCCGCTGATATGTATTTTTTCCGGTGATTTCGCTTCGATGAAAATTTTATCCACGGAATCTATAAACAAACGGATGAGCCCCGTTTCCTCGCTTTGTACATCACGAAACCGTTCGATAAATGTTTCCCGTATTTGTTGCAGTGTTAAACCGGTAAGCCGTTCATTGAGCAGTGACGTAATTATGTCGAGGTGCGAACGGGAGATTTCAGACGTTGCTTCAAACATAATCGTTTTTACAACCCCGGAACGCATTGAAATGATGACCATCAGCTTTGTTGAAGAGAGAGAAACAAGTTCCACCCGTTCAAGAATACCGGTTGCAAGTTGCGGAGTGGTTACAACACATAATTGGCGCGATATGGTTCCGAGGAGTTTTGATGTTTCCCGAAGCATCTCATTATCATCTTTTGATGTACTAAGTTGACGGTCAATTGATATCCTCTCTTCTTCACTCAACGTGGATAATTCCATCAAACTCTCAACATAATAGCGGTATCCCTTGTCAGTCGGAACTCTGCCGGCGGAGGTGTAGGGATGGTCAATAAACCCGCGCAATTCCAAGTCTGCCATCACGCTTCGAATAGTTGCAGGGCTTATATCCAAATTGTGTTGTTTGGAAACAAACTTGGAGCCTATCGGCGTTGCCGTTTCTATAAAATCTGAAATAACAAACCGAAGTATCTCTTTTTCGCGGTGCGTTAGGTTATCTGTTTGAGACATCAATAAAAGTCACGATAAAAAATTTGTGGGAAAAAATACCAATTCTTTCACTGTTTATCAAAGATTGGCTTCGTTAAAATGGAAAAGAAAGCCGTTGCAGAATATTTTTTTAAATAAGTCCTGCTTTTTTTTTGAATAATCTTCTTCAATAAGGTATATTAGTCCCGCATTTTTTTCGGGGTCGTAGCTCAGTTTGGTTAGAGCACCTGCCTGTCACGCAGGGGGTCGCGAGTTCGAGTCTCGTCGACCCCGCAAAAAAAAATCCCAATTGAATGTTGGGATTTTTCATTTTAAAAAAATTACCGGCAAATTCACTATTTCATTCCTGAACCCTATGCTCTCTCGCGTTTTTCTCCCAATCGTCATTTTTTGGTTTTCCATTTCCACATTTTCCCTTGCACAAAATTCTTCCCCGTATGATACTCTCGCACGGAAAATCGTTACGACCGGTTTACAATCCGGAAAAGCATATACAATGCTCACCGAACTTTGCACCACTATCGGGCATCGTCTCAGCGGGTCTCCTCAGGCAGCGCAAGCCGTTGCGTGGGGAAAAAACAAAATGAATGAAATGGGATTGGAAAATGTTCGCCTCGAATCCTTAATGGTACCCCATTGGGTTCGCGGGGAGGTGGAGGAGGCATTCGTAATTCATCCCGTTACAAAAGAAAAAATTTCGCTCAGCATTTGCGCTTTGGGAGGAAGCATCAGAACTCCGGCGGAAGGTATTACGGCAGAAATAATAGAAGTTCACACGTTCGAGGAATTACAATCGCTTGGCGAGAAGGCAAAAGGAAAAATTATTTTCTTCAATCGCCCGATGGAGAGAAGCAAGATTATGACGTTCGAAGCGTACGGAGGCGCAGTCAATCAACGCGGTTCCGGAGCGATAGAGGCGGCAAAAGCAGGAGGTGTTGCTGCGCTCGTTCGTTCGATGACCACGGCGGTGGATGATTTTCCCCACACCGGTTCGATGGGGTATGTTGATACTGTCAAAAAAGTTCCTTCAGCCGCAATCAGTACACTTGACGCAAATTTTTTGAGCGAATTACTTTCAAAAGAAAAAAATGTGAAACTCCATTTACAACTTTCCTGCGAGACGCTCCCTGAAGTTCCTTCTGCAAATGTCATTGGAGAAATTCTTGGTTCCGAAAAACCGAATGAAATCGTTCTCATCGGCGGTCATCTCGATAGTTGGGATAAAGGACAAGGGGCTCACGACGATGGTGCGGGAATATCGCATACATTAGAAGCAATGCGCCTTCTGAAGGAACTTGGCTTACGACCGAAACGGACCATCCGTGCCATCTTATTTATGAACGAAGAGAACGGATTACGCGGCGGAAAAAATTACGCAGAGAAACACAAGAACGAAACCCACGTTGCCGCAATTGAAACTGATGCCGGCGGCGCATCTCCCCGTGGTTTCGGCGTTTCAACCGATTCGATTCGGTTTGAAAAAATAAAACGCTGGGAATCGCTGTTTGAAATTATTGATGCAGACCGGATTAAAAAGGGGGGAGGCGGCGCAGATATTTCCGAACTTGGGAGGCAAGGCATTCCTACTATCGGTTTGCGCGTTGACCCGCAACGATATTTCGATTACCATCATTCCGATAACGACACGATTGATAAAGTGAATGAACGCGAACTCGAACTTGGCGCAACGGCTCTTGCAATTCTCGTTTATTTGTTAGCGGAAGAAGGATTGTAACTTCGGGTTTGAGTTTTTATTAAAAAGGCGATTTCGTAAGTTGAAATCGCCTTTCAAATTGTAGGACAAGTTTTTCGGAAGGAATGCCTTTGGCACAAACTTGTCTCACTTCATCAACAAAAGTTTGTTGGTTTCTGTGTAACGCAAGATTCCATCTTGCGAAACACTTAACCGATAAAAATACACCCCGCCCGTTAATCCGCGTGCATCAAACTCCATCTCAATCTCATACATCCCCTCATCCATTAATCTGAAGTGAATAACCGTTGCAGTATCCTGTCCGAGCCACGCTATAAATCTTCAACGTGATTTGTAAGGGCGATTCATGAACCGCCACCACGGGGATTAAAAACCGTATTTTAAGGGTATATGAAGTCGGAAAGAAGGGTATGCCTCTGGGCGGGAGAGCCGATTATTTCTCACACGGCGTTCCCTTTTTCAAGATGATTTCCGTTCCGGGAAAAGAAACAGCGGCTCTTCTTTTCTGCAACGGGGAACATTTTCTGTGGCAAATTCCCGAAATTTTGGGGAATGCTTTCTGAATGAGAATTATCTCCCCGCAGTGTGTGGGAACATCCCCGCAAAGCGTGAGGACATCCCCGCAAAGCGTGAGGACATCCCCGCAAAGCGTGAGGACATCCCCGCAAAGCGTGAGGACATCCCCGCAAAGCGTGAGGACATCCCCGCAGAGCGTGAGGACATCCCCGCAGAGCGTGAGGACATCCCCGCAGAGCGTGAGGACATCCCCGCAGAGCGTGAGGACATCCCCGCAAAGCGTGAGGACATCC
>Ga0207952_1000146_pt1 | contig 70854 bp, 68 predicted proteins | sample SubbioR12Aug_8Ca_FD_184831 | JGI IMG/M metagenome (GOLD analysis project Ga0207952, IMG submission 184831) | Serpentinite rock and fluid subsurface biosphere microbial communities from McLaughlin Reserve, California, USA - CR12Aug_8Ca (SPAdes) | ecosystem: Environmental > Terrestrial > Deep...
CAAAGAATTTCACGATATGTGCGGAGAACATTATCGTTTTCAAAGACAGACTATATGCACTATGGAGTAACAAAGTTGTTTATCATTAATTACAACAATGAAATGTCAACTCGTATTTGACACTACCATTTCTTTTTCATCGGGAGTGTATTGTGTTCCGCGCTCTGCTCGCATTGTGTATCGTCCTGCTGATAAACGTGCGGAGTATGTTTCTTTCCCAACTTCTTTTCCATTTAAATAAATGATGCTTTGCTCTGCGGCAATGTGTATTTCACCAAAGTTTTTATTGAGCGTAATTGTTTTTGTTGTTGTTTTTTCATCTTCGATAAATATTTCTTCTTCGATGTCGCTGTATAAATCTTTGGAAAGTTTGAGAAGATATTTTCCCGATGCGAGTTGAGTGTTTGTGTACGGAGTTTTGCCAACGTTTTTTCCATCGAGAAATACTTCTGCGTTTTGTTCGGGAGTTGATGTAACTTCGAGCGAACCAAACGCCGGTTTCAAATCTGCGGAGATATTTTTTTCATCGCCATCTTTTGTATCAAACGTTTCGGTGTAATCGTGATAAAGTTCTTTTGTAACTTTTATGGTGTGCTGCGCGCTCTCAATTTCTTTTTTCGTTATCGGCGTTGTTCCGATGGGTTTTCCATCGAGCGTAACGTTGCCATTTGTGGGAGAACTGGTAACGGAAAGAAATCCGAATCGCGGTCGCAGTTTGATGGGAAGCGATTTTGTTTCTCCTTCTTTCAGTTCAAACGAAGAAACATCGGGATAGTACAACGGTTTGCGCAGTTCGAGTTGATGATTTCCCGCAGTGAGTTCTCCTTGATAGCGCGTTGTGCCGACTTTTTGTCCGTTCACTAACACTTCCGCGCCGCTTGGTTCGCTCGTGATGATGATAATTCCCGGCAGAGAAAATTTACTCGTTGTTGTTCCCGCTTTCATCGTAATGTCAACGCTTTGATTTTGCGTAACGGAAATTGTTTTCGTTTCGTCGGCAAAGCCCTCTTTCTGAAAACGAAATGTATAATCTGCTTGCGGAAGTTTATAGGAAATCGTTTTGCTTTTTGTCAGCGTCGGAGAATAATCTCCGAAGGATGAATACACATTATCTTCATTGAGTTGAAACACAATTTCAAACAAGTTTTCATCGGAGCGGCGTTCGGAGGCAAAACCAACGGCCACAATCTTCATTTCGTAACTTCGCTTTTTTGCAAATGTTGTTGCGGGAAGTTCGAGGCGTTGAAATCCTTCCGCGTCAATTTTCAAAATGTGTGTTCCCGCAGGAAGCCACACTTCCCAATCACCTGATGAAAGTTTATTGACTTGGTCAATTCTTCGGTTGCTATCGAACCGTAGATTCGGAACTTGCGAATGAACAAGCACGTACGATTTATCTGTTTCCATCACTACTTTTGATGATTCCCACAACGAATCCACTTTCATTTGGCGGTTGAGTTGCTGGGAGAAAGTTTGCAAACTGCAAAGTGAAATTAAAAGAAATGTAAAAATGTGTTTGTTCATAATTGTTATTGTTCAGTTTATTGTTCGCTCTGGCGTAATTTTCTTTTCTTCGATTCTGTCAGTTGTTTAAAATTTTCTTTCGTTACAACTTTGTTTCCCGATTTTATTTCTAATTCTTTCCGTGCGTTGCCGGCAATTGTTCCTCCTTCTTTCGCCGCTCGTTCATTTTGGAAAAATCCTTGCGCATTTTTATTCCGGGCAATTTCTGTTGTGGATGCCTCTCCCAGCATTGTAAAAATCAGTTCAAGGTCAGTCATATGGTCGCGAAGATTTTCATTCGGTTTTGATAGTCCTTTGTAGTTTTTATACTCACTCGGCGTTAAACCGAATGTCGCTTTACTGATTTCCGACGTGAGAATTGCGTATTCAATTTTTTCTTTCACGCCACGCTTTTTCCATTCGTTCGTCAGCTCATCGCGTACGGCAATTCCCCGCACGCGTTTTTCAATCCACTCATCGCTGTACCCTTTTGCTTTGTAGATTTCTCGCATACGTTTTGCCGCGAGTTCCGGGTTTTCTATTTCCTGCAATCGCTCTTTGCCAACTTTCGCCAACCAGAGTTTGAATGGCTCTGCTTTCGGCGATGGAATAGATTGAATAATTCGCAGCAATCCCTCAACATTTGAACAATCAGTTTGATATTTTTTCCCGTCGGTAGATTCCAATTTCAGTTGTCGACAAATTGTCGATAACTCAATGCCTGAAATTTTTTCCCGTTTTTTTATGCGATACCAATAATCCTTCGGGTCGGTACTATCTGTTAATGCTTCGACAACATCAATCACAGAAAAATACCATTGCTGTTCTTCTTCATTCCAGACGGAGCGTATTTTTTTTGATTCAAATAATTTGATGTTACTCATTGTGATTGTTTTTTTTGCCACTACTCTTTATGTGAGTTAGATGTAGGACACTTCAAAAGTGTCCTACATCTTTCGTTTTAAACTTCTTTTTCTTTTTGAAAAAGAAAAAGAAGTTCCGAAGGAATCCCTTTGGGACAAAAAGAAAATAGCGTAATAGCAAACAGTGCATAGGTTAATTAGTCCTCGCTAATCGAAACCCGTAGTTGTAGGTGCGATTGACAGGGGTGTTGTTGTTCCGATTCGCAACACGACAATAGTCGTCATTGTAGTTGAACGAACCGCCGCGCAACACACGATCCGAACCGCTTGTTGGTCCTTGCGGGTTTGTTTGCGAAGAACTGCTGTAACTTCCATACCAATCCCAGCACCACTCCCAAACATTTCCGCTCATATCGTAAATACCAAGTTGGTTTGCTTGCTTTGTTCCTCCGAGATGTGTGTTACTTCCCGAATTACTTGAATACCACGCAACCGTATTTACGTCATTACTTCCGCTGTATGTGTAATTATCACTTGCGTGTATTCCTCCGCGTGCCGCATATTCCCATTCTGCTTCTGTTGGTAAGCGAAATCCGTTTGCGTTCCAGTTCACCCACGTGTTTTGTACATCTGTGTTTCCCGTTTTATACACCGTAGTAAAACTGCTGTTGGTGTAATACACCGGCGTTCTTCCATTTTTCTGCGAGAGCGCGTTGCACCATTTCATTATATCGTACCAACTTACCTCCGTTACGGGATGCGTGGAGTCGCCGTTGTATCCTTTTCTTCCACTCGGTAAATCAGTGTAACCCTTTTCTACATTATTTCCCCAATCGCGTACATTATTCCATTGCTTGTAAGTTACTTCATATTTACCAATGAGAAAATTGCTCAATGTAACCGAGTGAATTGGTGTATAATCACTGCTTCCCATTTGAAACGTGCCGCCTTGTACGGAAACCATTGCAATATCAAAAAATGTACTGATGTAACGTGTATTGGCTATATTAGAAAAACTGCTCGCATTGTTAGTTGATTTCGCTCGCACACGGAAATAATATGTGGAGGAAGTATCGAACGTTCCGGAAATTGTTGCAGTAATTACGTTTGCGCTAACAGTATCTATTAGAGAAAAATTATTGGAATCGTTAATGCTTTCTTCAATTTCAAATCCTGTTTCAAAACTGCACGTATCCTGCCAACTCAATTTTATCGTATCAAACGTTGAATTAAAATAAGCAGAAAGATAATACGGTGGCGGGAAAATAAAAGGTTTTGCAATCTCAGTGGAATAACCGCTCAGATTATTTTTCGATTTTGCACGAACTCGAAATGTATAAATGTGAGAAGTAAGAAAAACACCGCTGACAATTTTAGTAATTGTATTTGCATTTGTGGAGTCAACAGTTTGAAAAGCATTGTTATCATCCTTTTGCTCAATCAAGAAACCCGTTTCAAAATTACTGCTATCTCTCCACTGCAATTGCACTGAAGTATCTGTGAGAAATGCTGCTGTGAGGTTTGATGGTGGAGGAAAATTTACTCTTCCATTTGTCGCTACATATCCGCTAAAATTATTTTTACTCTTTGCGCGAACACGGTAATACATTGTTTGCGTTGTGTAAAAAATTCCATTTAATTTTTTTGTTGTAATATTTGCGCCAACTGAATCTTTGAGTTGGTATGTTATTCCGTTTGTGCTTTCTTCAATTTCAAATCCAGTTTCAAAGTTATTGCTATCGCTCCATTGTAAAGAAACAGTTGAATCTGTTGGAAAATTTACCGTAAGTTCTGTCGGTTGAGGAAACGAAAAAGATTTGGACACAACGTTTGTAAATCCACTTTGGTTGTTTTTACTTTTCGCTCGCACGCGGAAATAATACAATTGATTTGCTAAAAAATTTCCTTTCAATATCAAAGAGTCTGTATTTGCAAGAGTAGAATCAACTAAGAGGAAATGCACACTATCCGTGCTTTGTTCAATCAAAAAAACGGTTTCAAAACTACTACTATCGCGCCATTGTAAATTCACTGCCGTATCTGCAAGAAATATAGCAGTGAGATTTTTAGGAGGAGAAAAACTTATTTGAATTGAAGATGAGAACTGAGAATACTGTCCTTTGTTTTTATCCGCAATTGCTCGCACACGGTATTGGTATGTTTTGGTAGTAGAAAAAGCAAAGTGATGGATAAATGTAGTTTTTCCTTTCTCTGTATTTGCAACAAGTGTAAAATTTCCGTTATCAATTTTTTGTTCAATCGCAAACTGCACTTGCGGGAGGTATTTTTTCACGTAACTCCAAGTGAGTATAACTGCTGTATCGGCAGAGAGTGTTGCAGTTACGTTTGTCGGCGCGGGGAGTTTTACGTTTGCATCAACGGGGTTATCGTACACATACTTTTTGCACGAGAGGGAAAGAAAAATTAAAAATGCAAAAGTAAAAATGAGAACCCTTCGACTCGCGCTCAGGGTGACGGATGAGAAAAATGGTTTGTGGCTCATAGTATTTCTCCTTTACAGTTATGCGTACGCTAATTTTCTTCCTTTGGGTTGTGGGATTTCGTTGCCAAATTCTTTTGCAGTTTCAAGCCACAACTCAATTGCATCTTTGGCGTTTGCAAGGGCTTGTTCTTGCGTTTTTCCGTGCGCCATACATCCCGGAAGTTCCGGCACTTCGGCAATAAACGCGCTATCTTCATTGCTCCAATACATTATTATTTCATATTTGCTGTTCATAAATGGTCTCAAAAAAATGTCAAAAAAAAACAATTACAACAATTCTAAAAACTCATCTACAGTCAATCCGGAATTTCTAATCAACACGCGGAGAGTTCCAACGGAAAGTTCTTTATGTTGTGGAATAGAAAGATTAGCACGCATACCTTTCTTTATCATCACGAGATGACTTCCCACTTGTCCGACACTTTCCCATCCCGTTTTCCGAAATGCTTTTACTGCTTCTTTGCCGGAGATGTTTGCCAATCTTCCCATCACACCGCGACGACAATAGGTTCAATGTTTCTTACGGAAGCAAGTGCGGAAATCGCTTTCTGGTCTTCTGCCCAGAGCCATGCGGTAATCGCTTCTTTAACGTTGGTGAGCGCTTCTTGTTCATCTTTGCCTTGTGAAACACAGCCGGGAAGCGCAGGAACTTCTGCAACAAACCAGCCATCTTCCGCTTTTTCTAATGTTATATGAAATATCATAAGTTTGATATTGAGTGGTGGATAAATTTTGCGGCGTAAATTTAGCAATTGTAAAACAACTTGGCAAGTTATTTTACTTCAACATTTCAATCCAAATCATTCGCTTACCGGCAAACTGAGTTATATCGGTTTCATTTCCCGTTGTTGCATCAAAGTATTTTCCTTTTTCAAATTTCAAGAGCGCAACAATTCCATTTTGAGCAACAACTGCAGCATACAAACCTTCACGCGATTCAAAATCTTTTGCGCTTCCGAAAATGATTTTATTTTTCTTTGCAAGCGCGTTCAGCGTTGCAGTTACTTCTTCAAAACTTTTTGCAGTTAAAAGCATGGAGATTGGAGCAGGGAGTCTGGAATTTACATTCAGCTGAACGCTATCTGCTGAATGCTGTTCGCGTTTTTCTTTTTCGCCGGGAAGTGTGAACATAACCGTATTTGCAATGGTGCTTTTGTTATGAAACGATTGAGCAAGTTGCAGTAATTCATCCATTTCATCTTCATAAGTATAATTCACGTTCAGTAAAACTTCCCGCTCTTTATTTTCTGTTTTAGAAAAATAAAACGTGAGTTTTGTTTCGCCATTATGCACTTCTTGTTGCGATTGTCCTTGTCCATCAAAATACTCAAAGTTAAGATTGGTAATGGGTTTGCCTTTATATTCAGCATTGCACTTCCATACAATATTTTCATCGTCAATCTTTTTTGTAGCGCGAAATTTTATTTCGCGAACAATATTTTCCATTTCGTTCGGAATCGCTGCAGAAAGATTGGAAGAAGTTTTTCCGTTGGCGAAAGAAAAAGAAATCGTATCGGGATAGATTTCAGAAAGCAATAACGCCCAATAGTAATTTTTCAATGCTGTTCCAACGTTTCCTTTTTCAATTTCTGATTGCGCAAGTTGTAAATGTTCAAGAATTTTCTGTTTTCGTTGTGCAAACATTTTTTTCACCATTTCTTTTGCAACAAATTTCTTTACGTGGAAAATGTCGTTCGCATCTTTTGTAATTTCTTCCTGCACTTCCTGCAACTGCATCGAAGATTTTGCAATCACTTCCACAGAAGTTGTGTCGGTCAAAGTAGTATTTGTTTCCTGCAATTTTCTTTTCACAGAGGAAGAAACAAATACTTGGATTTGCTCCAACATATTTTTGAGAGCGTCTTGTTTTGCTTTTTCAACATCAATATTCTGAGAAATGCCAGTGTAGTATTCATTATTATTTTGCGAGTAAAGGAAATATTGAAATAAGAGTAAGAGAAAAAGCGTCGAAAATATTTTATTCATAATCTTTAATTGGTTGTAAATGTAGATATTAAAAATCTCCCTAACCCACTTTCCGTTACGGCGGACAAGTTCAAGGGGGAATAAATCTTCAATCTAAAATCTAAAATCGTAAATCCTCCTACTTCCACTCCTCATAATTTTTCATACGCTCGGTAACACGGATAATATAGTCCTGTGTTTCTTTGTAGGGGAGTTTTGATTTTAAGTGTGCAAAAACTTCATCGGAAGTCATTGCATTTATTTTTTCGATTGCAGGTTTCAGTTTTGTTTTGCCGGTGAAAGCGCGGGCAACATTTCCTGCACCGGTATTGTACGATGCTACTGCGCAGTATAAGCGACTTTGTTCGTCTTTTACTTCTTTAAAATATTTTGTCAGGAGGATGTTGAGATATGCCGCGCCGAGTTCAACATTGTTTTCGGGCGTGTAGAGATATTCCGGTGTGAGCAGCGAATCAACTTTATAGACGTAAAGATAGGCATCGCGTCCGCCAGATTTCGGAACGAGTTGCATTAATCCGTACGCAGGAACTCCCGAACGGGCTTTCGGATTAAAATAACTTTCTGTGTGAACAACTGCGAAAACAAGCGTTGGGTCAATCTTAAATCGCTGTGATTCGTTTTGGACATTTTCTTTGTACGTAATCGCACGCTTTCGTAAATGGTCGGGAACGAGCGGAACGGTGATGATAACAGCAATTCGTTTTTCTCCATCTTTTCCTTTTACTTCTTCCTGTTTTGTTTCACTCACGCGAAGAATTTGTTCCGCAAACTGTCCGACGTTTTTTGCGGTAACAGGTTGCTTATCTTTTGTTTGTAATTGGTCTGCGAGAATCGGTTGTTTTTCTTCGGGAGATTTTTCTTTTGCAGAAAGCGGGTCATCGTTTCCTTTATCCGCAACCATTTTTGAAATTTCCTCTTTTATTTTTTGCTGAATCAAATCTTTATTGTTTGCTTGCGATGGTTCAATCAACACTTCCACTTTGGCTTCTCCTTTTTCAAAATCCACACTCCGCCGCGATTTATAATCTTTGTCGTACGAAACCCATTCTTTTTTTGTCGAAGTTTTTGTGTTGCGCTCGCCCCATTGTTTTTCGATGTTATCGAGATAATCCTGAAATGCTTTTTTCTGTTCTTCTTCGTACTTCCGGTACTCTTCGGTAACCCGTTGCTGGTATTGAAAGAATTGCTCTTCCTGTTCCTGAATCCCTTGCTGTTGTTGTTTTAGAAATTGCTGAAAAAGTGAATCTTCACTCGCTTGAGAAAAAGAAATTGTTGTGAAGAGAAAAAATGAAAATAAAAGTGTGAGTGTTTTCATAGTCGTAAATGAGTAATTGGTAATTGGAAATTTGTAATCAGGTTTCATTTCATATTTGCTTTGAATCGTTCGAGATTCATTTTTCCTTTTATGTGGGAAAGCGTTCCGTCAATAAATTTTTGCAAATGGTCTCTCCGTTGTTTTAAATCGAAGAAAGAATAGGTTTGTTCCTGATCATAATTTTTTGAAAGTGATTGTTTGGATGCGGTTTCTGTTTTCTTGAGTAACTGTGTAAGAGCGCGCGGGTCATAACCGGAAAGAGCGAGAAGCACTGCGGCGAGTTTATCCGCTTCTTCTTCGATGGCAACGGTTTTCGGGCGATGCACTAAATCGTACAACACGGTTGAATAAAGTTCGATAGATTTTTCCGTTTCACGCAATTCATCGTTCACTAATTTTTGCACATTCTGCATATACTTTTCCATTTTGAAAAGCGCAGTTCGTGCTTTTATTTCTTTTACGCCGTGATTGAGAAGGAGATGAGCGACTTCGTGTGAAATTGCTCCGGCAAGTTCTGCTTCGTTTTCACATTCATCCAACATCCCCTTTGTAATAAAAATATACCCACCGGGAACAGAAAAGGCGTTCGTTCGCGCATCCGGTAAAATAAAAAAATGAAATTGTTCATCGTACGAGGGAGACGATTCCACAAGATACATTCCGAGTAAGTTAATATATTTCAACAAGGCGGCGTCTTTCACGAATCCTTTTGCCGCAACGCGTGATGCAATTCCTGCGCCGATTCCTTCTGCCGTTAATGTATTCTCGTATTCAGAAAACATCGACTGCACATTTCCCAGTTCTTCCATTTGTTTTGGGGAAATCTCTTGCATTGTTTCTTTTAAGAACGATTGATATTCGCCAGTATCAAATTGCATTTCACCTGCGTATTCGAGGAATGATGGGTCGCCTTCGTCTGCTTTACCGAATCGTTGTGCAAAACCCCGGATAGCTGCGGCGATTGCGGTTTTTGATGTTGCCGGAGAAAGCCATTCTTTCGTGAGTTCTTTCACGGGATTTCCTGCGGGCTTTTTATCCACTAAGCAGTTTTTTGAAATCCACGCTTCGGAATTGTCGAGAGATTTTATTTTCACCCAATTTTTTTCCGTCTTTTCAATCGTGAGGGGAACTCCCTCGGGAAGCGTTCGAATTAATTCATAGTACGCGCCGGGACCGTTGCGAACATCATTCCGCGGGCGTTTGGTAAATTGTGTTTCCTGAGCAGAACACCAATGAAAAAAAATAATGAAGGAAAGGAGGAGAGTACGCATAGGGATTTTATTTTGTTTGGAAATCATAAACTCCATCCCAATTCTCGGGCGGAGGAGTGAGAGAAAAATTTTGGCATCGTTCGAAATAGATACGGATCGGTTCGTCGTGGGGATATTTTTCCCGGAGCAGTGCGAATTGTGTCGCCGCGGCTGAAAAATTTTTATTTCTGTACAGCGACAGACCGTGGTGAAACTGTTCGATGAGCGAAAGGGCTTCGGGTGAAACGGATTCTTTCGTTCCTAATAATTCGTACAGCCGCGTGGCGTTTTCTTTTCCTTTCAATGTTACGATATCAATTTCGCGGCAGACCATAGTATCGCGAACGTGGTTGTACACTATTTCACTCAAGAGGATGGACGTTCCGTACACTTTATTTATTCCTTCGAGCCGCGACGCAACATTCACGGTATCGCCGATAGCGGTGTATTCCATACGCTTCCGTGTTCCAACATTTCCGACAACCATTTTTCCGCTATGCAATCCGATGCGGCATTGATGGAATAAGAGGATAGGAACGCCGTTCTTTTTCCGCTGAACGGCATTTTGAATTTCCAGCGCCGCTTTACACGCTCGCAGGGAATCATCTTCTTTTTGAAGGGGAATACCGAACATTGCCATCACTGCATCGCCAACATATTTATCGAGAAACGCGCGGTGCTTTAAAAGTGTGGTAACGCAAACAGAAAAATATTCGTTGAGATGATGCACGACTTCCTGTGGTTTGAGGTGTTCGCACGTCGAGGTGAAATTTTTAATATCCGAAAAATATACCGTGGCTTCCATTTCTTTCCCGCCGAGCCCTGCTTCATTCGGGTTGGATTCCAATTGCCGCACCACCGTTGCATCGAGGTACCGGTTGAATGTTTTTCGTAATTGTCTTCGCGCTTTTCCTTCCGAAGAATAACTCCATGATGAAGAGATGGCGAATGATGTCGCGAGCGCAAAAATCGGCGGAACAATATCCAGCCAGAGTTTTTGAGTCGAGAAAAAATAACACGATATCGCAATCCATACCGACGCAAGCCCTACGGTGATAAGAACAGATTTATACACCCTCGTTTGGTGAAACATTGTAAAGGAAGCGGAGTAGGATATCAGCATAATAATCAAAATCGTTATCCACGAAAATTCTTTTCGCAGAAAATCTTTTTGAAGGAGGTTGCTGAGCATTGTGGCATAAATTTCCATTCCGGGATATTTTTCATCTTTGGTAAATGGAGTCGGTCGGAAATCGAGTAGCCCGGGAGCGTTCGAGCCGATGATAACATATTTTCCCTGAAAAGTGTTTTGCGGAAGGAGCGAGGGTTCTCCCCGTTTTTCGAATATGGACGATTGCAAAATGGTGTGGACAGAATAATACTGAAAACATTGATTAGGACCGCCATTGCCATACCACCAGAGAATAAAATTTCCATCTTTGTCGAGAGGGATTTTATTTTTTCCCACCATTAACTGTTTTCCTTTTTTAGAAATTGCGTCGCCTTGTTGCATCGTCATTAAATATGTGGCGAAACCGAGTTGTGGAATTACACGCTCATCGTTAAAATTGAATAACAACGGGAGACGGCGGCAGATATTATCCCGGTCCGAAATAAAATTGACGACGCCGACCGATTGCGCAACGTTTTGGTATTCAGAAGGAGGAAAAATTCCGGAAGAATATTTTTGTTTGGGAGCGATGGAAAGCGGGAGTTCATTCTTCCGCGGGAAGGTGAACGGAAAGTTTAACTTTCCTGTTTCTTCCTTTAATTGAATAGCAAGAAGAACATTTTTTGCTTCACTCATTGAAGCAACGAACTGCTGGTCATTTTGCTCGTCGCCGAAATACGTGCTGTAAATATCTTTGGAAGCGAAGAGAATATCGAAAACGACCGCCTTCGCTCCGTGTTGTTGAAAATAATTTACTAACTCTCCGTACACGCTGCGGGGCCAGGGCCAGGGCATATTATGGGATTCGTACGCGTGAAGACTATTATCATCTATAACAGCAAAGACGATATCCTTACTCGCTGTTGCCGGTTCCGATAGCATACGAAAGCGGATATCAAGCGTTTTTAATTCGAGTCCATCAAAAACATTGAGCAAAAATAAGAGTGCAATTAATCCTGCGCTCATACTTCCGCTGTATATCGCAAATTTTTGTTTATCCGATTTGAACATCACTTTTTCCCAATACTTCCTTCGCAGGTTTCTTTACTTTCCGGAAAGTATTTTTAGAATGTCTTTTTCCAGCGTCTCTTGCGGCGCTTCCACGAACCTTCCTAATTCATTCTCGCCTTTGAAAAATATAATCGTTGGTACGCTGCTGATGTTTCTCTCTTGCGAGGGTCCGAGAGGAAATTGTTTGCTTCTATCAACACAGAAGAGAGAAATTTTTTCGCTGGAAAAGTTGAGCATATCTAATAATTTGAGAAGATGCGGGAGATGGTCGCGGGTATCGCTGCACCACGTTCCCATTATAATTTCGATGCGCGTATCATTGGTCAGAAGTTTTTTAATTTCCGAAACGAGCGAATCGTTTATTTTTGCCGCCGTATAATTTGAGTCGAACCAACCGTACGGATTTCCCTTTAAATCGGAACGGAAGATTTCTCCGAGCAACATTTCCTGTTGTTTTTTTTCATCAAATCCTCTTATCGGTTTACTGTTCATATCAATCGTCATTATTTCTTTTGACGCACAACTAACGATGAACGGCATAGAAATTATCACGAGGAGAATAATGTAATTGGTAATTCGTAATTGGTAATTTAGAATTCTCAACCGGAAATTGAAAATTGAAAATTGAAAATTGGAAATCATAATTCGTAATTTCATTTTGTTTTCTCTATTTTGTTGCGAAAATTTTGCAAGAATTTATCAATTTATGAAGAAGAAACAAATTCACTCGCCTCAGCAAACAAAAATTCAACCTTTGGGAAAATCGCTTCCCTTCGATGGATATGAAAAAATAAACGCAAAGGAGTTGGGAACATTTCCGTACGAACATATCGGGAAAGATATTATCATCAACATTGATACGGATGAGTTCACGGCGGTGTGTCCGTTTTCCGGTTTACCCGATTTTGCGACAATCAAAGTAAATTACATTCCGAGAAAAGAAATTATCGAACTGCGTTCATTCAAATATTATTTGCTTTCGTATCGCACGGTGGGAATTTATCAGGAACATTTAGTCAATCGCGTTCTCGACGATTTAGTGAAATGCTGCAAACCAAAATGGATGGAAGTGATTGCAGATTACAACATTCGCGGTGGTGTGCATACGATTGCAAGTGTGGTGTTTGGGAAGAAGTAAGTTGAGTAGATGAGTTGTTGAGATTACTAGTATGTTAGATTTTTAGAGAAAGAATTTTTTTTATGGAACGAATGACATTTTTAAAACTTGCGGACACAATTTTACGTGAAGAAAAAAGACCACTTTCAATAGAAGAAATTTGGAGAATTGCAGTTGAAAAAAAATACGATAAAGAATTTTCTAAATTAGGAAAAACCCCTTGGGCAACTCTTGGTGCGAGAGTTTATGTTGAAATGCAAAACAATCAAAACACAAATTTTTACAAAGCGAGCTCTCGTCCTTCCAAGTTCTTTCTAAAAGATTTATCAAATGGAGAAATAGAAATTGAGGAAAGCACGAAGAAAGAAAAATCAAAGAAGGAAGATAAGTTTGAATTTCTTGAAAGTGACTTACATCCTTTCCTAACGTACTTTGCAAATTATTATTTAAAAGCCTATACGAAAACTATCAATCATTCAAAATCAGGAAAGAAAAGTTATGGTGAATGGGTTCATCCCGATATTGTTGGTTGTTACTTTCCGATTGAAGATTTGGAATGCAGAGGTTCTTGATTTCAGTAGTGCAATTAAAAATACTGCGATAAAAATGTTTTCGTTTGAATTGAAACGGGAACTGGAATTTGCAAATCTTCGAGAATCGTTTTTTCAAGCGGTTTCCAATTCATCTTGGGCAAATGAAAGTTATTTAGTTGCTTCTGAAATTTCCAAAGACGAAGAATTTCGAGATGAACTACGTCGGCTTGTTGGTTCATTCGGTATTGGAATAATTGAGTTGGATATAACCGACCCTGATTCTTCTTCAATTATTTTTCCGGCAAAACAAAAAGAATATCTCGATTGGGAAACCATGAATAAGTTAGCAGAAATGAACAGTGACTTTCGTGATTTTCTTCAAAGTGTGCGAAAAGATTTATCGAACAAAGAAACTCGAAAAGAACGTTACAACGAAGTTCTATCTCGAGAAAAATTGGTGAAAATTATTTCCAAGAAAAAGTGAATAAACGCAAATCCCTCAATGTTTAAATTGATAAACCCTACTTATGGATTTTTTTGACAGCCGCATTTCCCGCGTAATCGAACAAGCATTATTTGAAGATATTGGCTTGGGCGATGTTACTACCGATGCAATCATTTCGGAAGAGGTGCAGGGAATTGCGGAAATACTTATCAAAGAAAACGGCGTTCTTTCCGGTCTCGATGTTGCGGAGTGTGTTTTCAAAACAGTGGATGATGAACTCATATTTAAAAAAATATTTTCCGATGGTGATATTGTGTCAAAGAGAATAGTAGCCGCAACGATGGAGGGTTCGCTTGCCAACATTTTAAAAGCGGAACGAACGGCGCTCAATTTTTTACAACGAATGAGCGGCATTGCAACACTGACGAGAAAATTTGTAAAAGCAGTGGAAGGAACAAACGCAAAAATTACCGATACGAGAAAAACAGTTCCCACGCTCCGTTTTTTTGATAAACTCGCAGTGCGGGATGGGGGCGGCGTTAATCATCGTTTCGGTTTGGATGATATGGTGTTGATAAAAGATAATCATATCACTGCGGCTGGTGGCATTGCTATCGCGATTGAACGATGTCTCAAATCGCTTGAATCGCAAAATGCAAAATTGAAAATAGAAGTTGAAACAAAAAACCTTGAAGAAGTTCGTGAAGCATTACTGTTTGCAATCGTTATTGATAGAATTATGCTTGATAATTTTTCAATTCCGATGACGGAAGAAGCAGTAACGCTCATCAATCGGAATGTTGAAGTGGAAGCGTCGGGAAATGTTTCTCTTGAAAACGTGAGAGCAATCGCCAACACCGGAGTGGATTTTATTTCTATCGGCGCGTTAACTCATTCTCCCAAAGCGCTTGATATTTCTTTGGATGTGAGTAGTAAGAAGTAAGAAGTGAGAGGTAAGATGTGTCTGAAAATTCAAAATACTTTCGTTTCACTAATCATTGAACGATGTTCGACAAGATAAAACTTCTTGCTTCCGATACGGCAGTTTACGGTGTCAGCACAATTCTGGGGCGGTTTCTTAATTTCCTTCTCGTTCCATTTTATACGAATGTTCTTCTTCCCGGCGAATACGGAATAGTTACTTACCTTTTTTCACTCCTCGCATTTTGTAATGTATTGTACTCGTATGGAATGGAATCAGCGTATATGCGGTTTGTTTCTTCGTTGGAAATGGGTGATAAAAAACAAAATTTTTCAACGCCATTTGTTTCGATACTTCTCACGTCTCTGTTCCTTTCGCTACTCGTTTCTTTTTTTGCGGCTCCCCTTGCAGAAATTGTATCGCTCCCCGTTCAAAATCGTTCGCTCATATACTATGCAGCGTGGATATTATGCTTTGATGCATTGACCATAATTCCATTCGCCGCATTACGGATGGAACGCTCCGCAAAACAATTTGCAACCCTAAAATTTTTGAACATTTTTACTACGGTGCTTCTCAATGTTATTTTTCTCACGCAACTACAAATGGGAATCGAAGGAATTTTTTTGAGCCAACTGATTGCCTCTATTCTTACCTTCGTTTTGCTTTTACCAACGATTATCAGAAATTTTTCGTTTGATTTTTCTTCGTCATTGTATCGTGCGCTTCTAAAATTCGGATTGCCATATATTCCCGCAGGAATTTCAACGATGATGGTGCAGGTTGTGGACCGTCCAATTCTTCGAGCAATGACGAATGACTCGACCGTCGGAATTTATCAGGCGAATTACCGCTTGGGAATTTTGATGATGCTTGTCGTTTCTGTTTTTGATACCGCATGGAAACCGTTTTTTCTTTCGTACGCCAAAGAAGCAAACGCGAAAGAACTTTTTTCCCGGATTCTCACGTACTTCATTTTGTTGATGACGGTTATTTTTCTCTTCGTTACTTTTTTTGTCGGTGATGTAGTGAAAATTTCGGTTTTCGGATTTTCGCTCATTCACGAAAAATATTGGGAAGGATTAAGTATTGTGCCGGTTGTTTTGTTTGGGTATATGTGGTTGGGAATTTCTAATAATATCGTCGCCGGAATTTACATCGAGAAAAAAACATCCCTTCTTCCTCCCATTACTTTTCTTGGAGCGGCAGTGAACGTTGTTGGAAATATTTTTCTCATTCCCTCCTTGGGAATAATTGGCGCCGCGTGGGCAACTTTTTTAAGTTATTTTCTTATGACTGCTCTGTTATATTTTAAAGTTCAGAAAATATATCCCATCGAATATGAGTATCTTCGGGTCGGAAAAATTGCCACTGCAGGAATAATTGTTTTCGTTCTTTCCATTTTCTTTTTTCAGGAAACCGGAAGTGTCGTATGGAAAATATTTTTGTTGTTTGCATTTTTCTTCGGAATGTTTGGTATGAAGGTTTTCACTTATAATGAAATTTCTCGGTTACGGTCTATAATAAAATCTCCTTTTCAAGGAAAAATTATTGCACCGTCCGATGAAAGCGCTAAGTTTTAAAAAGAAAAATTCGGTTGGTTATTTTGCCATCTAAAAAATAATAACTATTTTTTGTGCCGAATTTAAGAAGAAATTATTTATAGAGAGATAAAACAGTGTCATTAGTTCAGAAATCAACCCGCTTTTTTCACCACGATGAGGTAGATAAAAAGTGGTATATCATAGATGCATCAGGAAAAACGCTCGGGCGCGTTTCAAGTCTGGTCGCCCACATTTTACGTGGAAAACATAAACCAACGTTCACGCCCAACATTGATTGCGGTGATAACGTCATTGTCGTCAACGCCGAAAAAGTAAAAGTAACAGGAAAGCGGAAAGACCAGAAAGAATATTTCCATTACACCGGTTATCCAGGTGGTGCCACGTGGGAAAAATTCAGTGAACTCCTGAAAACACACCCCGAAAGAATTTTAGAACATTCGATTAAAGGGATGATTCCCAAAAATCGTTTAGGTCGCCGAGTCGGGATGAATTTGAAAGTATATCGAGGCGATAAACATCCACACAGCGCTCAAAAGCCAGTACCATTTACCTTAAAATAATTTTTGAATGAAACAATCCATTTCAGTAGGTCGTCGAAAAACATCCATTGCCCGTGTCTATTTAACAGAGGGCAATGGAACAATTCAAGTAAACGACCGTCCGTTTGAACAATTTTTCCCGTTAGAGACATATCAAACGGCAATTAAATTTCCTTTCGTTGTTACAGAAAATGAAGGGAAGTACAATGCGTATGTCAATGTTCGCGGAGGCGGAACGACGGGGCAAGCAGGCGCTGCACAAATGGCTATTGCCCGTGCGCTCGTTGCCATTGATGAAGCGCTTCGCCCTAAACTTCGCGCCCATAGTTTGTTAACACGCGATTCCCGAATGGTTGAGCGAAAAAAATACGGACAACCCGGAGCTCGGAAACGCTTCCAATTTTCAAAACGATAATTTTTTAATTCATAATATCTCATACGCACTGATTTTTTTGAAAGTGTTCTGAAGTAATTCCCTTCCTTCAGAATCTCAAAAAAATATGACGTGTGTAGTGGTCTGCTTTCAAAAATATTGATGTGCAGAATTAACTTAACAATCTAAATATTGAAGGATAATTTATGCCTCGTGTAGAACTCACGGAATTGCTCGATGCGGGAACGCATTTCGGGCACATCTCTCGCCGTTGGAATCCCAAAATGAAACCATATATTTTTATGGTGAAAAATGGGATTCATCTCATTGACATCCGAAAAACGCAAGACCTGATTGACGTCGCGTGTGAAGAAATATCTTCACTCGTCGCTCAGGGAAAGCGTGTACTCTTTGTTGGAACGAAAAGACAAGCGCAGGGAATAATTGAATCGGAAGCCAAACGCTGTCAGGAATTTTATATTGTTGACCGTTGGCTTGGCGGTTTACTTACGAACTTCGTTACCATTCGAAAAAGTGTCAAACGACTGAATAACATTGTCAAAATGGAGTCCGATGGCACATTCGATAAAATCACCAAGAAAGAAGCTCTCGTTCTTTCCCGTGAAAAAGCAAAACTTGAAACAACACTTTCGGGAATTGCAGATATGTCTCATCTTCCCGGTGCTCTCTACGTCGTGGATATTCGGAAAGAGGCAATTGCAGTACAAGAAGCGCGGCGATTAGGTATTCCCGTTTTTGCGCTCGTAGATTCAAACACGGACCCGACGCTCGTTGATTTTCCGATTCCGGCAAACGATGATGCAGTAAAATCTATTCAATTGATTACTGAAGCATTCGTTGATGCAGTTATCGAAGGGAAAGAAACGCAGGAAGCACAAGCAATGCGCGTTGCAGTAGAAGCAGCAGCCGAAGAGAGTGAACGGAGAGAAGCCGAAGAGAAATCGGAAGCAGAAGGACAACGAAGAAAAGTTACGCGTCGGAGAAGAAGAACCCCCGACCAACCACAAGTTGAAACACCACAATCATAAAAAAACGTATGGCTATTAAAGCAGAAGATGTAAAAACGCTCCGCGAAAAAACGGGTGCGGGAATGATGGATTGCCGGAAAGCGCTCGAAGAATCAAATGGCGATATGGAAAAAGCTGTTGAGTTTCTGAGAAAACGCGGGATTGCATCAGCAGAAAAACGTGTTGGTCGTACAACCAACCAAGGAATTGTTGAATCGTATATTCACACCGGCGGCAGAATCGGCTCGATGGTTGAACTCAATTGCGAAACAGATTTTGTAGCGAAGACGGACGATTTTAAACTTCTCGCAAGAGAAATTGCTATGCAGGTCGCCGCAATGAACCCACGCTGTATTTCACGAGAACAAGTTGAGCAATCACTTATTGATAAAGAAATAGAAATCTACCGCGCGCAGGCAAAGAGCGAAGGGAAACCCGAAGCCATTGCCGATAAAATAGCGCAAGGCAGGTTGGATAAATTTTATCAGGATGTCTGTTTACTCGAACAATCGTATGTTAAAGATCCCGGGAAAAGCATCAAAGATGTGGTAACCGAGATTATTGCAAAAACAGGTGAAAACATAATGATAAAAAGATTCGTACGTTTTCATTTAGGAGAAGACGGACAATCATAAATAAATTTTCGGTCGAAAAATCTGATGCTTCAGTATAAGCGCATACTTCTCAAACTCAGCGGTGAATCGTTGATGGGTGAAAAACAGTACGGTATTGACCCGGAAGTAATTAAATATTATGCGCAGGAAATCAAAGAGATTCAAAAACTGGGCATTGAAATTTCAATCGTTATCGGCGGAGGGAATATCTATCGAGGAATGGGAAATTCTTCTGATGGTATTGATGAAGTAACCGGCGATACGATGGGAATGCTTGCAACAATGATTAATGCACTTGCATTACAAAGCGGGCTCGAACACGTAGGCGTTTTCACTCGCTTGATGAGTGCCGTGAATATGGATAAAATCGCCGAACCATTTATCCGACGCCGAGCAATACGTCATATGGAAAAAAAACGTGTGGTAATTTTTGGCGCGGGAACCGGAAGCCCGTATTTTACAACAGATACTGCTGCTGCTTTACGCGCCGCAGAAGTAAATGCTGACGTTATCTTAAAAGGCACACGAGTTGATGGCGTGTATAATCTCGACCCGGAAAAACATCCGAACGCATTTCGCTTTGACGCAATTTCTCATCTTGATGTCATCAAACGCGATTTGGAAGTGATGGATTTGACGGCGATAACATTATGCCGCGACAATAAAATGCCCATTATTGTGTTTAATATGAATGTTCCCGGAAATTTGAAACGAATTATTCTGGGTGAAAATGTCGGAACTCGTGTCGGCATTGATATTCCGACATACTACGACGACCAGGCGCATTAACGGAAGAGAAACGTACTATGATAAAAGATATTAACAAAGATGCTGAACACCGGATGGCGAAAGCCGTTGAAACAGTTCGGCTGGAATTAACAAAAATACGAACCGGAAAAGCGACCACGGCATTACTTGATGGCGTCAAAGTTGATTATTACGGGACAATGATGCCGCTGAATCAGGTCGCGAATATTTCCATTCCCGATATTCATATGATTGCAATTCAACCGTGGGAGAAGGGAATGCTTCAACCGATAGAAAAAGCAATTCTCTCCGCGAATCTTGGTTTCAATCCGGCAAATGACGGAACCATCATTCGCGTACCAATTCCGCCATTGAATGAAGAACGGCGAAAAGAGTTAGTCAAACTCACAAAAAAATTCGGTGAAGAAGGTAAAGTTGCAATCCGAAACGTACGTCGCGATGCGTTGGAACATCTGAAGAAAGCAGAGAAGGAGGAACATTTTTCGGAAGATGAACGAAAGCGGGGAGAACAGGATGTCCAAAAAATGACTGACACGCATATTGCGGAAGTTGACCAACTGCTTGCAAAAAAAGAAAAAGAAATAATGGAAGTTTAACATTCATTCAGAAAGAAATACACTTATGAAACAAGGCATTCATCCAAAATATAAAATGTCGCGTGTGGTCTGCACATGCGGAAACACGTTTGTTACCCGTTCAACCGGAGGCGATATCAAAGTGGAAATTTGTTCCGCTTGCCATCCGTTCTTTACGGGCGAACAAAAAATTGTTGACACGGAAGGACGTGTGGAACGATTCTATAAAAAATACGGCAGGAAAGCGGAAGCAACCGTTTCCTAATTCTGTGTTCGTTGTTTGTATGAATAGTAACGGAATGGTATTTCGCCCATTCCGTTTTTTTATTTACGGGTTATGCAAATTTTTATTTTTGAAGATATAACGTTCGAGAATTTTTTTCCGCTTGTCTATTTTCGTTCCGTGAGTGAATTACGAAGCGGATGTTCGTCGCTGGGGGAAAGAATCGTTTCTTTTTTCCCGAAGGCGCAGTGGAGCGTTGTCAACAGGAAACAAATGCGTTCTTTTTTTGAAGAACATCAACCGCTGAATTTTTCTGAAACGGAAGATGAGTTGGTGTTTATCAATGCCCGTGTGCAAATGACGAAAGAGTTTGCTTCGCTGCTTCTCAAAGAAAAAAACGCACAGGTCAATTTTATCTGTAACGGAGTTGTCGCGGCGACGAAAATCAATCTCAGTTTTCTTTCTTCAGCAAAAGGAAAAGGCGCAAAGAAGAAAAACACACTGCAGCAATGGAACAAGATGGAAGAAAAAGAAGTGAACGTAAATTTCCATTCGTATCCGTGGGACATCATTCACTTCAATCATCAAGCGATTGAAGAAGATTTCGAAATGATGAAGAAAGTCAAACCGAAAAAAATCACCGGCGTTCATTTCGTCAATCCATCGCACATTTCGATTGGAAAAAATTGCAATATAAAACCCGGCGTTGTTTTCGATGCTGAAAATGGTCCGATTGTGATTGGGAATAACGTTACCATTATGCCGAACGCTGTACTCGTGGGTCCACTGTTTATCGGCGATAATTGTTTAATTAAAGCGGGAGCGAAAATTTATGGCGGCACTTCTATCGGCGAATGGTGTAAAATTGGCGGTGAAGTTGAAGCGAGTATCATCCAGTCCCATTCGAACAAACAACACGACGGTTACGTTGGCCATTCCTATTTAGCCAGTTGGGTGAATCTTGGCGCAGATACGAACACGAGTGATTTGAAAAATAATTACCGAACTATCCGCGTGCGCATCAGGAACAAAGAGATTGACACACAGCAATTATTCCTTGGTGCGGTGATTGGAGACCATTCAAAAACCGGAATCAATGTCATGCTCAACACTGGAACAATCGTTGGGGCGTTTGCAAATATCTTCGGCGCAGATTTTCCTCCGAAGTTTGTTGAGAATTTTTCGTGGGGCGGGGGGACAAGTTTTGAACGGTACCGATTACAACAGGCAGTGGAAACCGCTCGCATCGTAATGAAACGGAGAAATGTTGAAATGACGCAAGAATACGAGCATCGTATTCGGGAAATGTATTCATCCTCTCACGCATAAAAAACAACCTATGAAAGCAATAGTAAAACCTACGCCGCTTCCCGATAAAGATTGGGGAAAAGGATTACAACTTATTGACCGTGACGAACCGCAAATTATAAAACCTACCGATGTGAAACTGCAAGTACTCTACGGCGCAATTTGTGGAACAGATGTCGGAATTTATCACTCCAAAGATTCCTTACGTCGTCAGATGTCGGTTGTCAAGACTCGAAACGTTATCATCGGTCATGAATTTTGCGGAAAAATTATTGGTACCGGCAAAAGAGCAACGAGTTTTCTTCTCAAAAAAGTACAGATAGAATACGGTAAGGAAAAATTCGTTCGTGATTTCTTCCTTCAACTCTCGAAGGTGAAGGCGAAAGAAAAAGATGCTCGCTTCGTGCAATTCTTGGAAAAAGAATTTTATTCTTCCGCAGAGATGCACATTACTGATAATACGTGCTATCAATGTAAACTCGGCGAGCAGCATGTTTGTCAGAATACCGTAATCAAAGGGGTTCACGATGACGGAGCATTCACGCAGTATGTTGTCGTTCCGGTGGAGAATATCATTCTGTTTCGGAAGGGAGAAATTCCCCCTGAAATTATCGCCTTTATGGATGCGTTGGGTAATGCGACACACACGATACAATCGGTTCCGGTGAAAGGGAAGACCGTCGTCGTGCTTGGCTGCGGCGTGCAAGGATTAATGGCGACGGCGGTTGCCAAAATGTGCGGCGCAAAAAAAATATTTGTTTCGGATTTTTCGCACGGAGATTTTACTCACGAAAAATTAGTGAAGAAACGATTCCGGCTTGCCAAAGCATACGGGGCGACCGAATGTTTCGATGTTGCCTCTCCGGAAGAAAGAATCAAGTTGTACGAAACGGTGCGGAAGGTAACAAACAATGCCGGCGCAGATGCAGTGTTGGAAATGTCGGGAAGTTATAAAGCGTACGAAGATGCATTTCAAATTGTGCGAAATGGCGGAGCCATTTCGTTACTCGGATTACCGTTCGGAAAAATGGAAATTGATTTTGCGAAAGATATTATCTTCAAAGGAGTTACGATCCACGGAATTATCGGTCGCCGCGTTTTTTCTTCGTGGGATTTGATGCGCACACTGCTCAAGAAGGGATTAGCGAAAAAATTTATGCAAACCGGATTTATCACTCATCAATTTCCGATAGAAAAATTTGAAGACGCCTTTGCCGCAATTGAAAACGGCGATGCCTTAAAGGTATTATTGAAACCGTAAGCAATTTTTAGATTAGAGATTATAGGTTTTAGATTTTAGATTTTAGATTGAAAAGAATATGCTAAGCGTTCCCGAACTTATTACTCGTGAGTTAAAACAACTTCGAGATTTAAAAACATTCAAATACGAAACTGCGTTTGAAAGTCCGCAATCAGGTCGGGTGAAGATTAAAGGCAAAGAGGTCATTATGCTTGCCTCGAATAATTATCTCGGTTTATCGAACCATCCGAAAGTAAAACAAGCCGCGATTGAGGGAATAAAAAAATACGGTTACGGTGTTGCATCGGTTCGGTTTATTTGTGGGACGCAGGATATTCATTACGAGTTGGAAAAAACAATTTCAAAATTTGTTGGTACGGAAGATGCGATTTTATTCTCCTCCTGCTTCGCCGCCAATGAAGGTTTCTTTGCATCGCTTATCAACGAAAAACTCGGGTTTGAAAATTATAAAGATGTTTTGTACAGCGATAAGTTAAATCACGCAAGTATTATTGATGGACAACGGCTTTGCAAATCGGAAGTCGTTGATAAAAAAATATACAACCACGGCGATATGAACCATCTCGAACAATTATTGAGCGAAGATAAAAATGCAAATTACCGTTTCAAGATTGTAGTAACGGATGGTGTGTTCAGTATGGAAGGCGATTTGGCAAATCTGCATAAGATTGTTGAACTCGCAAAAGTATATGGCGCAATGGTGTTTGTTGATGATTCGCACGCAATTGGTGTTTGCGGAAAACGGGGAAGAGGAACGCCGGAAGTAAAAGGCGTTTTGAAAAAAATTGATGTTATTACCGGAACGCTTGGAAAAGCAATTGGCGGCGCGGCGGGAGGATACATTGCTTCATCGAAAGAAATTGTTTCCTACTTACGTCAGAAATCCCGACCGTACACATTTTCCAATTCACTTCCTCCCTCGATTGTGTTTGGAGCGAAAGCCGCTTTTGAATTGCTTTCCAACGATACATCGCTTGTTACAAAACTGCACGAGAACACTGCATACTTCCGCACAGAAATTGTAAAACTCGGATTCAAAATATTAGAAGGCGAGCATCCGATTGTTCCGATTATGCTGGGGGAAGCCGCGTTAGCACAGGATATGAGCGCACTGCTTTTAAAGAAAGGTGTATTTGTAAAAGGATTGTGGTTTCCGGTTGTCCCGAAAGGAGAAGCGCGATTGCGTGTTCAGATTTCTGCAGCGCTATCCAAGAAAGATATTGACGACGCGCTGAATGTGTTTGAAAAAGTCGGGAAGAAAAAGGGAGTGATTGAATAAGATTGTCATATTGACGAAGCGAAACATCTTTTTTCGTTGAAGAAGATTCTTCACTTCGTTCAGAATGACAGTGGTGTGGGCGCTACTGGGATCGAACCAGTGACCTTACGCGTGTGAGGCGTACGCTCTGAACCAGCTGAGCTAAGCGCCCGAAATTTTCGCGCAAAAGATACAAAGAACCATTTATTTACACAACGAAAGAAAAAGTTCTCCCTGAGTTATTAGTCATTGGTCATTAGTGATTAGTAGTGATACTTAATCCACGAAAATTTACAAATGACAAATTACGAATGACTAATTATGAATTATGTTTGACAAGTTAAAAAAAATAGAAGAACGGTATCACGAGTTGAATGAACTTTTGAGTTCGCCGGAAGTTATTTCGAATCAGAATCAATTTCGCACGTTGAGTAAAGAACAGCGTAATCTTGAAGAAATAGTCCGCGCATTCGAAGAATATAAAAAGGTGCTTGCAGAGTTGGCGAGTGTGAAAGAAATGCTCGAAACGTTTTCCGATGCAGAAACAAAAGAAATGGCGCAGAATGAATTTGATGTGCTTCAGGTGAGACTGAAAAATGCTGAAGAGCTCCTCAAGACTCTTTTGCTTCCGAAAGACCCGAACGATGATAAAAATTGTATCGTAGAAATCCGCGCTGGTACGGGGGGAGAGGAAAGCGCATTATTCTGTGCGGATTTATTCCGGATGTATTCGCGCTATGGAGAAAAAAAACGATGGAAGGTTGAACTCCTCGATTGGAATGATACCGGACTCGGCGGTTTTAAAGAAGTCATCTTTCAAGTCAGTGGAGAAAATACGTATGGAAGTCTGAAGTTTGAAAGCGGTGTACATCGTGTGCAGCGCGTTCCCGAAACGGAGGCGCAGGGACGGGTGCATACCTCTGCCGTAACCGTCGCCGTTTTACCGGAGGTCGAAGATATAGACGTAACGATAAAAGAAAGCGATATAAAAATTGAAACTGCCCGAAGCGGAGGCGCGGGCGGGCAAAATGTCAATAAAGTTGAAACAAAGGTTATTCTCACCCACATTCCTTCGGGGTTAGTTGTTACGTGCCAAACAGAACGAACGCAGTTGGGAAATCGCAACCGTGCAATGAAAATGCTGAAATCGAAACTGTACGACATCGAAATTGAAAAACAAACAAGTTCCATTTCGTCCCAACGAAAATCAATGGTAAAAAGCGGCGACCGCAGCGATAAAATCCGCACCTATAACTTTCCGCAAAACCGTCTCACCGACCATCGCATCGGACTAACGCTCTATAATCTCGATACCATCATTGATGGCGACATCGGCGATATTCTTGAACAATTAAAACTTGCCGATATCGCCGAGAAGTTGGGAGCGGAACAGTAAGCAAAATACACACCAACTTTATCAAATTACATCCCACGCATCGTAACGGCGCGTGGGATTTTTTATTTCCAACCGCCAAAAGCAGATGGAATCTGAAAATGTGCAGAAGTAATTTGCACTTGTGCAGATGGAATCTGAAAATGTGCGGAAGTAATTTGCACATGTGCAGAAGTGATTTGCACTTGTGCGGATGGAATCTGAAAATGTGCGGAAGTAATTTGCACTTGTGCGGACGGAATCTGAAAATGTGCGGAAGTAATTTGCACTTGTGCGGATGGAATCTGAAAATGTGCGGAAGTGATTTGCCCTTGTGCAGATGGAATCTGAAAATGTGCGGAAGTAATTTGCACTTGTGCAGATGGAATCTGAAAATGTGCGGAAGTAATTTGCACTTGTGCGGATGGAATCTGAACATGTGCAGAAGTAATTTGCACTTGTGCGGACGACATCTGAACATGTGCGGAAATGATTTGCACACCTGTGGATGGAATCTGAACATGTGCGGAAATGATTTGCACACCTGCGGATGGAATCTGAACATGTGCGGAAATGATTTGCACACCTGCGGATGGAATCTGAACATGTGCGGAAGTAATTTGCACATGTGCGGAAGTGATTTGCCCTTGTGCAGATGACATCTGAAAATGTGCAGAAATGATTTGCACTTGTGCGGAAATGATTTGCACACATGCGGAAGGAATCTGAACATGTGCGGAAGTGATTTGCCCTTGTGCAGATGACATCTGAAAATGTGCAGAAATGATTTGCACACCTGCAGATGAGAGTTGGAACTGTGAAATTTGCGAAAAAACAAGGAAAAATGTATGCGGAGCTCATTTTTTGGAAAAAGTTGACATCGTTTGACTGATAAAAAATAATAAGCAAGCAAATCTGTAAAAATAATGCAACAGAAAGCTATTTTTTTACCATTCGCTCATCGAAACCTGCCGTTTACTCACAGAATCGGCAGTTTACACAATGGATTATGTTCTCGCCCGTCTCTCAATGGAAAGCATTAAAAAAAAAAAATGCGTATGCAATGTTGACTTGATACAATGGTGACGCTTTGAAATTGAGTTTTTGCGTATTGAAAAAAGTGAAAAGTAAACAAGCGGCAAATTATTCTTATGTCATTCGCTCATCCAAAACAGCATTTCACTCAAAAAAACATACCGCTCACTCAATAGTTGGTGATTTTACTTGACGAGAACGTAAACGTTTTGTAATTTCTCCTCGAAAAAATTACAGTAATAATGAAACCAACTATAAAAATATTTTTACTTGTATCTCTTGCGTTGGTAATCTTTCTCGGATTGGAGTGTAAGAAGAAACCAACGGAAAACGACGACGACGATAAACCGGGACGCAGGGATTATACGTGGACGATTGACACACTCTCATACCCGGGAAGTTTACAAACCACAATGTATGATATGTATGCTGTTAATGCAAAAAATATTTATGTTGTTGGGCATAATGACCAGAACAGAGGACATATGTATCATTACGACGGCAACACCTGGAAGCCAGTAGGATTACATACATCAGAGGGAGGACAAATTAGCGGAGCGATTAGCATTTTTGCTATTTATGGATTTGGAGCAAATGATATTTGGGCAGTCGGCTCAAGGTCGTTCAGCAATCCCACGCCGCCGCCGATTTGGTATGATAGCAGTTTAATTATCCACTTCGATGGTAACCAATGGAGTGAGGTTTCAATAGTTCGAGGAAAAGGTACGTTACAAGGAATATGGGGAAGTTCTGCAAATGATGTTTGGGCTGGAGGTGTTTATGGAACGCTTTACCATTATAATGGAATTGTATGGACGAAGATAGATGCTGATACGAGTTTATGGTTTTTGACTTTTGGAGGAAAGGCAAATGAACAGTACGCACTTGCATATAACAGAAAAGATACTGCAGGATATCTTGCTACAATACACTATTTACTTTCCTATCAAGAAACAAGTTGGACGATAATTGATTACTTTGCTGAACTTTCATACGCACAATGGACATTCGGACATTATTCAATTCGTTACATGGAAAATGAATTTTATAGTGCCGGTTATGGAGTTTTCAAGAAAAAAAATAATAGTTGGAATACATTGTTTGATTCAGGTAATAATACATTTCTTGATGTATTTGGGACGCGGAAAAAAAATATCTTCGCAGTTGGGATTTATGGCATAGTCTATCACTATAATGGAACAGATTGGAAAAAAATACAAGAACTGTATAACGTTTCACTCTCCTATTTTAGTTCAGGTTGGACTAACGAAAAAGAAGTGTTTATACTTGCGAGTGACAATTACAAAACATACATCTATCATGGAAAATGAAAGGAAGGAGATTAGTTCAACTCCTGTTGCGAAGCATATACAAAAAAAATCCCGCGCATTTTAATGATACGCGGGATTTTTATTTTCCAAACTACAACGCGATTATTTTTTACGCTTCATAATTTATTTCATCAGCAGAAGTTTTTTCGTAGCAGAAAAATTTCCTGCATGTAACCGATAGAAATACATTCCGCTGGGAACATTGCTCGCATCCCATGCAACAGAATACCTTCCCGCTTTCAATTCTTTGTTTACGAGAGTAGCAATTTCTTGCCCCAGCACATTGTAAATTTTCAATGAGACATTGCTGATTGCCGGCAGCTGAAAGCTAATTGCTGTACTTGGGTTAAACGGATTGGGATAATTCTGCTCGAGCGAATATCTTTGCGGAACGCTCGCCTCAAAATCCTGCACACCGACTTGAAAACTATCCTGCCACATTGCCAATGATAATACGGAAGATATTCCCATTGAGCCGACGATTGTTCCTGCGCCGTTCGTCGTATCAATTCGAAGTAAACTATTCACCGCAGTTCCCGAGCCGTTGATGCCCCACAATCTTCCATTCCCGTCAAAAATAATATCGGAAACGGTTGCGCTTAATCCTGTTGTGCCGACTAAATCCGTATCTCCCGAAGGTAAATTGATTTTAAATATTCTATCTTTGCCGCTGAGGGTTGGACGCACCGAAGCCCAGAGTTTTCCGGTTAACGGATTGAACGCTAAACCGGCAATCGGGATATTCGTTACGGCAACCTCGAGCGCATCGCCTGTGTTCATATCAACCGAATAAATCGTTCCGCCAAACGAGCCGATGTACAAGGCGCCGCTTGGAGTAAATTCCATTCCTTTCGGGTTGGAAATTGTGATAGGGGTAAGTGAATACGCATCGCCTCCGCTTGCATTCATACGCACAAGATTATACACGCCGCCTGATTTTGCGAGTCCGATAATTTCGTGCGTTTGCGGGTGAACGCGCGCGCTGACAATTTCCGGATAACCGCTTGCACCAACAGATGTTATCGCTCCGGTTGTTGGTTCGACTGTTAGAAGTCTTCCGCCATCGGAGATTCCCGAACCAGCATAAAGAACACCGCGTTGAGCAGGCGTAATTTCAAATCCTCGTCCGTTGACGGGAACAGAAATTGTCGGCGCGCTAGTATTGTTGCTGGAAATTACGATTGAGTCATTAAATGTTCCGGTTGCTTCCGGGAAAAATGAAACGCCGATTTTCAAACTATCAAAGTACGAAATGTGAATCGGGAACGACGGAACATTCACGAGATGAAAATGATTTGAGGGAGAAGCGATGTTGGAAATTTCTAATGTATCATCACCATCGTTTGTAACTATCAATTCCAATGTATCGCTTCCGCTTCCTAACTGAAACGGACCGAACGAAATTGACGACTGGTTCAGTTGTAAGGAAATTCCCGGAAACGGACTCATCTGCGTTTTACCAACCCACGTTCCGTACGTGTTTGCAGATTGCGCTGCGTATTCGGTTAATGTCCATACCGATTTTCCATCTTCGGGGTCAAGACCAATGCCGCTGTAATCTCCCCACCGATTTCTTCCGCCGCCGACACGCACGTAATTGGAAAGTCCCGCTTTTACCGGAACGCTTGGCGCAAGTCCGGGGGAATCGGTTTTTCTTCTTCCGGTTACATACGCGCCCACATATTCCGTTTCGCCGGAGCGGCTATAGGTAATGATAATGTTGGTGTCCTGTGTTACCATAATTGCGGGATAAATATGCCAGAACCCTTCCTTTCCCATCGCAACGTCTTCGAGTACAGTATTTGTGGAAGGATTGATACGGACATAACGAACAGAAGAAAAAGAATTTCCCGAACCGCTTGCGATGGAGTGTACTGCCCAGAGTGAACTATCACGATAAATAATGTTCGCCCGAATTCTACTCGAACCTCCCTCAATCAATGTTGAACTTCCCCCTAATTGATTTGCATTCGGTGCGGAGGAATATGCCGTTACCGGAATGTTACTCGCGGTAATAGTCGGCGATGTGAGCGGGTTAGAAATTTTCCATAACGTAAAATATGTGCCTGAACCGAACGGAGAGGAATTCATCATATATGCCATCGAAGGATTTCCGAATACAGTTGCCGGACGAATATTATCGGGGGCAACACCGGTACTTTGCGGGTCGCGGAAATCCCAGAAATCTTTCCACGTAATTTGTCCGCCGGTATTAGCGTACAAATCTTGTTTGTTGAGAATGCGGAGTTTTCCGTAGCGATACGATGAACCGGAAAGAGTAAATTGCCGCGAGACTAAATACAATGCCTCGCTATCAAACCCAAGCGCAGGATAATCGCCCCAACTTCCGATGGAAGAATCTCCCACGTGTACAGAAGAAGTTTTCCAATTATACCACGTGCCAATCGGGTTATCATCATCGGAAACGGAAAACATATGAAAATGTTCCGTTGTTGTCGGAGAAGTCATCCACTGCATAACCCATCGTCCGGCAAAGTGGTCGTAAATTATCTGCGGGTCATTGGGTCCGCTGCCGGGTGCGATGCTGCTAAACCACGTTGCCGCGCTGATACTTTTCAGTTGCGTTCCGTTCTTATCGAAAATACGGAAAGAAGAATTGACGCACACGATGATGTGATTCGGTCCAGCCGCCATAATCGGGTCGGGAGGAAATCCTCCTTGGTCGCCAAATCCCTGAAAGTTTTTTTGAACAACGGGGCGGGAGATACCGGCAGGAAAATTTTCAATTCCTCGGTCTTCAAAATAGTTTGACCCTTCGGGACCCAATGGAGAAATCATATTTGCCGGAGCGGGAAGTAACGGAACGTCCGGCATATTCGGACTTTCCCGTTTATCGAACTCATCATCCGATGGAGAGAATTTAAACGAACCGGTACTGACGGCAACACCGCTTGCAACAGAACCGTTTTTCGGTCCTTTTACAATTTGCGCAGTCGTAACAGTAAAAAAGGAGAATGAAAATAATGCGAATAAGAAAAGAGTGAGTTGTTTCATAGTTGTTAGTGTGATTAGTGAATAGATTATTTGAGTAAAATCATTTTGTGTGTTTGAGAAAATTTGTCGGAAATGAGACGATAGAAATAAATACCCGATGAAAGTTCGGATGCATTGAACTCGATTTCGTTTTCGCCTGCGTCTAATGATTCGTTGTTAATTAAGGTTGCAATTTCTTGGCCGAGCACGTTGTAAATTTTCAACGTTGTTTGTAGGGGCGATTCATGAATCGCCCCTACGGGAATTGTAAACCGTATTGTTGTTGTGGGATTGAACGGGTTGGGGTAGTTTTGTTCGAGTGAATATTCACGAGGAGATACATTAACCAATTCCTGCACACCAACTATATCTGAAAGCGACCTTCTCCAAACACCACCACCCAAAGTTCCTGCAAAAAGGTTTGTTCCACTGATTGCGAAGGCATTGATGGATGTCTCCGTCAAGCCTGAGTTCATCGCAGTCCAACTTGTCCCGTTGTTGGTGGAAAGGAAAACACCACCAAAATTAGTTCCGGCAAAAAGGTTTGTTCCAATGACTGCAAGCGCTTTGACATACTTGGCCGTCAAGCCAGAGTTGACAGCAGTCCAACTTGTCCCGTTGTTGGTGGAAAGGAAAACGCCACCATATAAAGTTCCTGCAAAAAGGTTTGTTCCACTGACTGCAAGTGCATAGACAGACGTGTTCGTCAAGCCAGAGTTGACAGCAGTCCAACTTGTCCCGTTGTTTGTAGAATGGAAAACACCACCAGTGCCAGTGCCGGCAAAAAGGTTTGTTCCATTGACTGCAAGTGCATTGATGTATGTGCTTGTTAAGCCTGAGTTCCTCGCAGTCCAACTTGTCCCGTTGATGGTGGAAAGGAATACACCACCATCGGTGCCGGCAAAAAGGTTTGTTCCACTGACTGCAAATGCATTGACATTCGTGTTCGTCAAGCCAGAGTTCATCGCAGTCCAACTTGTCCCGTTGTTCGTGGAACGGAAAACACCACCTTCATAAGTTCCTGCAAAAATATTTGTTCCACTGACCGCAAGTGCATAGACATCCGCGCTCGTCAAGCCAGAGTTGACAGCAGTCCAACTTGTCCCGTTGTTGGTGGAAAGGAAAACACCATTATAGTGAGTTCCGGCAAAAAGGTTTGTTCCACTGACTGCAAAGGCTCTAATGCTACCACCTTCTGGTCCGTTGGTTTGCTGCCAGGAGTTTTGCGAGTGAGAGTTTATGCTCGTTAAGCCAACAAGGAGAGCAAGCAATATAATCCACATTGTCATTCCCGTTCTCTTTGTCATTCCGTCGAAAGACGGAATCCACTTTACAATTCTGGTAGTGGATACCCGCGTTTCCCAAAGGGATGCCTTTGGCACGCGGTAAGACAAATTGTAGGTTGTGTTATCTTTTGTAGAATTAATATTTTTCTGTCGCATAAAGATTACCCTTTCAAAAAGATGTTGTAAATAAATTATGGTGAGTTAAAAAACTTGTGTGCGTTATTTTATCAATCGAAAACCGATGTTTAAAGGATTGAATAAATTATTCAAGTGAGAGTCCAAACCTTTCCGGCTGATTCAGCAGTTTTTTTATAGCAGAGAGAAACGTTTCAACATCGGCAAGTTTATTGTTGATAATATTGAAGAGTTCTTCCGGTGTAATATCGGCATAAAAATGCGTGAGGCGGTTTCTGTATCCCGCCATTTCTTTTAGCGTGTTTTTCGCATACGGTTTCTCCACAATTCCTACCTCTCCTAATTGCAGAGCGATTTCTTTATACTCCGTTGAACGGCTTCCGGGAAAACGAGAAAGAATATGTGAGCCGATATGAAACATCCCTTCAAGCACTTGACGCAAGTAAAATTGAGCGAGAGCAAAATTTGTTTCTTGCTCAAATTCGGAAAATGAAAGTTGTCCGAGCGTAAAGAGTTTTTTCATATCCCGCTGTATTCCATCAAGGCGAGGAACTATCGCTTGCCGTTTGAGAGTTCGTTCCATTGTTAGCGAATGCGTTCTAATATCTGGTCATCAAATTCTTGTAAGAGCGGTTGAAAGTCGGCATAAAGCAAGCGGGTTCGTTCTTCAAAGTCGTAATGGGAATTATGTTCTGCTTCAAAAAGGAGGGTGCCGTGCGTAACTGCATCGAATCGCAATTCTAATCCCGCTCGTTGTAAAAACACAATGTCCACTTTTTCCCCGGGAAAAATTTCTGTGAATATATCGTACAACGCATTATAGAGTTCACTCACATCGTTGGAAGGTTCACTCTGCAAAGCAATCCCTATGTCAAGGTCACTCAAGTCGTGTTCATTTCCTTCTGCGACAGAACCAAAAAGATAGATGAGTGAAACCCCCAACTCGCGTAGTAGTTGAGTATGTCGAAAGGTTATGGGTTGGGAAAATTTTTTTACCATTTGTAATTCACAATCATATACTTCAGTTTGCTAAATCATTGCATCAGCTCAAAGAGTCTTCGACAATCTTCAACGCATCATCCAACGCTTTTACTCCGATGGCGATTTCTTCTTTTGATACGATGAGCGGCGGCGCGACAACGAAATGAGAAACCCATGCTTGCAGAAACACTCCGTTCTTCATCATTTCTGCAGCGACTTTATCTACAACTAAAGGAGTCCCGCTTATTTTATCTTTATATGTATTGAAGGGTTCTTTCGTTTGGTGATTCTTTACAAGTTCAACTGCCCAAAACATTCCGATGCCACGAACTTCGCCAATGGATTTATGTTTCGCTTTCAATTCGTGCAATTTAGCGCCGAGATAATTTCCCATTTCAGTTGCGCGTTGATTTAAATTCAGTCGTTTCATTTCATTGATTGCGGCAATTGCGGGAGCGAGTGTGAGCGGATGCGCTTCGTATGTGTGTCCGTGTGAAAAATAATGGTCTTCAAAATGGTCGGCAATTTTTCTTGATGTTGCGCAAAGTCCGAGCGGCATATATGCAGTGGTAATTCCTTTTGCGGTAGTAAGAATATCGGGAACAACATCCCAATTATCAATGGCAAACCATTTACCCGTTCGTCCCCAGCCGCTCATCACTTCATCAGCGATTAAAAGAACGTTATGTCTGTCGCAAATTTCTCTGAGTCGCGGAAAATATTCTTTCGGTGGAATGAGAACGCCGTTTGTTCCTACAACAGGTTCAACGAAAACTGCGGCAACATCGCTTTCATTTTCTATCATATGTTCAATGTAATCTGCGCACGCGATATTACATTCGGGATAAGAATGTTTCATCGGACATTTGTAACAATTCACTTCCGGCGCAAAGATTACTCCTTGCACTTTTCCTGCCGGTTCCATTGCCCAACGTCTCGGGTCGCCGGTTGCTGCAATTGAGCCCATCGTTGAACCGTGATACGAACGATACCGTGCAATGATTTTTGTTTTTCCCGTAACCATTCGCGCAATTTTGAAAGCGGCTTCGTTTGCTTCTGTTCCCGATGTAGTAAAGAAAAATTTATCCAATCCTTTCGGAAGTACAGTGAGCAATGCTTTGCTTAATTCCGCACGCACATCGGTTGCAAATCCCGGCGCAATGTACGGAAGCGATGCGGCTTGTTCCTGAATTGCTTTTACCACTGCTTGATTTTTGTAACCAAGCGTTACGCACATTAATTGGGAAGAAAAGTCGAGATATTTTTTCCCGGAGGCATCAATAAAATACACTCCCTCCGCATCAACGATGTGGAGCGGTTTCCAATTTTTTTGAAATCCCCATGTGCGATAAGTAAATCGTGAAGTAATTTCAGATGCAGAAAGTTGGTTGAGTTGTTGGTCGTTCATAAATATTCTATTCTGTCAGTAAAATCTTCGTTTTCAAATTGTTCGTGAAAAAATATTAGCCCCCGGATAATTGTCTTCTCATTTCGATGGAAACGAGTTACAAAAATAATACCACTGTGCTTTATTCCGCTGCGACCAAGTACGAGAAAGTCATCGTCAAATGTAACGATGACGCGATGTTCCTGGAGTCCGAAAGAAAGTTGTTCCTCGTCTGAAAATCCATCGCGTCCGATTTCTTGAACTCGCACGACGTCAGCTCCACGTTGACGTAATGCACTCGCAACGTTTTTTGAAATATGTTCATCCATCAATAGGCGCATTAGAGACTTTTTACTGCAGTGCGGTCAAGAATTGAAGGTAAAGTCTTTCGCAATTGTTCTACGAGTTTGTCTTCTTCTTGAAGTTTTTTTTGAAATTCATCATGATAATCGAAATAATACTCTAACGCAGCAAATACATCCGAAAGAGTAATGCTTTCAAGTTGAGATACGATTTCGTCAGGGCTTAGTCCATTGTATTCGTAGGCAATTGCAATGTCAATAACACGAATCCGTGTATTAGCAATTCGAGGTTGATTGCCGCAGACATCGGGGCTTTGCACAATGCGTTGTTGTCTTAGTAATGTTTCCATAAAATTATTTTTTCTTCGAGTTATACAAAACAGTTTTTTCCTTTACTAAAAATCCCATCGGTTCTCGTTTCGGCGCTGGTGGAGGAGCAAGTAGTTTTCGTAAAGCATCAAAAACAAGTTTGAATTGTCCATCGTATTTCTTTTCGATTTCATCTAAGCGACGAGCGAGGTCTTTATTACTCGAATACATTTTTCGTAACTGGACAAATGTTTTCATTATTTGAATGTTGACTTGAATCGCGCGTTCACTATTCAACACACTTGAAAGCATTGCCACGCCGAGTTCAGTAAATGCAAATGGAAGTTGGTGTGAAAATTTTAAGTCTTCGAGGTGGTGCCAATTTGTCACCACCTCTTTTTTCTCTTTTCGTGTTAATCGAAACATAAACTCAGAAGGGAAACGCTTAATATTACGTTTTACTTGACGATTGAGATATTTTGTTTCTACGTCATAAAGTTCAGCCAAGTCGCGGTCAATCAAAACGTTTTCACCGCGGAGAAGAATAATTCTTTGCCCGATTATTTCTATTGGAACAAGTGCTTTCATGATTTCTCTACCGCGCTAATTGCTCCGTACTCTTCCGGTCTTCTATCGCGGAAGAATTGCCACGTATCGCGTACTTCTTGTATTTCATCTAAATTCAAATCCGCAACAACGAGAAAATCTTTATCGCGCGGCGCTTCGGCAATTATTTTTCCACGCGGTGTACAGAAATAACTTTGTCCGTAAAACTCACCGATGTTCCACGGCGGTTCAAATCCAACGCGATTAATTGCGCCAACAAAATATCCGTTTGCAACAGCGTGGGCAGGTTGTTCAAGTTTCCATAAATATTCTGAAAGTCCGGCAACTGTTGCGGATGGATTGAAAACAATTTCTGCTCCGTTCAATCCAAGTATTCTCGCGCCTTCGGGGAAATGTCTGTCGTAACAAATATACACGCCAATATCAGCATACGCTGTTTTAAAAACTGGAAACCCAAGATTACCCGGTTTGAAATAAAACTTTTCCCAAAATCCAGGTTCAACTTGCGGGATATGATGTTTACGATATTTGCCGAGATACTTTCCATCAGCATCAATCACTGCGGCAGTGTTGTAATAAATTCCTGGAAGTTCTTCTTCATAAATCGGAAGCACAATAACCATAGAATATTTTTTTGCAATTTCCTGAAAGAGTTTTGTCGTTGAGCCATCGGGAATTTTTTCCACGAGCGCGTACCATTTCTTTTTTTGCTCTGCGCAAAAGTACGGACCGTAAAATAATTCCTGCATACAAAGAATTTGCACACCTTTTTTTGCGGCATCTTCAATCATAGAAAGGTGTTTATCAATCATCCCTTTTTTGATGACTTCGATGGGTTGTTCTGATGATGTGGCGAGTGTGGTTTGAATTAATCCACTGCGAACGATTCGGGACATAAATTATTCTCCAAAAAAATAGATGAAGTATTCGGTAAAAATTAGTTTAAGCGGTGCAAATATAAAGAGTTTTAAGAAAGGGAAAAACAGAAAGGAAAGGAAAATTCTACAATTGAATTACGAGAGGAGAAGGGCTTTTAGTTCGTCATAATTTGCTGGGATAAATGTGGATTGTTTTGTTTTGTGCAGCGCATTTTCCAGTATTGGAGGAAGGATGATTTTTTCTCCAATCGCTTTCTCGACCACTTCAGGAAATTTTGCATAATGTGCAGTTGCAGCAACAATGATTGATTGATTTCTGACTTCTGGCTTCTGACTTCTTTTTCTAAATGCACAAACTCCCACTGCTGTATGCGGGTCAAGAATGTACTTTGTCCGTTTGTACGTTTCCCGAATTTCATTCAACGTTTCTTCATCGGAAATACTCATTGCTTCAATATCGGTTTTCATTTTTTGAACATCATTTCCGTACAAAAATTGAATGCGGGAAAGATTACTCGGATTTCCAACATCCATTGCGTTGGAATATGTTTGAATTGATGGACGCGGAGAATATTTTCCAGTGTGAAAATATTCCGGCACAACATCGTTTGAATTAGTTGCTGCGATAAATTTTTGAATCGGTAACCCCATTCCTTTCGCATACAGTCCCGCTGTAAGATTTCCAAAATTTCCACTTGGAACAACTGCTATTATATTGTCATTCCGAACTTGTTTCGGAATCGTACGAAGTTGTGCAAACGCCCAAACATAATACATAATCTGCGGAATCAATCTTCCGAGATTGATAGAATTCGCCGTTGTCAAATTTCTTTTTGTTACAAGTTCTTTATCCGCTAACGCTTGTTTTACTAATTTTTGACAATCGTCAAAGGTTCCTTCCACTTCAATTGCATGAATATTATTTCCGAGTGTCGTGATTTGTTTTTCCTGCAAAGGTGAAATTTTTCCCGAAGGATATAAAACAACAACAGAAATATTCGGTACGTTGTAAAATCCGTTTGCGACTGCGCTTCCTGTATCGCCTGATGTTGCAACAATGACGGTAATTTCCTTTTTCTCCTGTTGTAAAAAAAAGGAAAGTGTTTCTGCCATAAAACGCGCGCCAACATCTTTAAACGCAAGTGTTGGTCCATGAAATAGTTCAAGGAGAAAAATTTTTTCTTCGAGATGAACGAGGGGAATCGGAAAGTTGAACGCTTTGGAAATAATATTCTCTAAATGCGCTTTCGGAATTTCATCAATAAATAGCGATGCGACTTCAACACTGATTTCGTGGAGTGAGAGATTTTCTAATTGAGAGAGGAAGGAAGGGGAGAAACTCGGAATGTTTTCAGGCACATACAAACCGCCATCGTTTGCTATACCGGAAAACAATGCGTGGCGAAAAGAAACGGGAGTAGATTTTCCGTTAACACTGATAAAGTTCATTTGAGATTTGAGAGGGTGTGCGATAGTGCTAAAATTTTTCATTCCAAATGTTTACGACTTTTCACAGCGTCTCGTGCGATATGCGTAAAGCATTGAGAAACTCAAATCGTAAATCTTAAATCTTAAATCTCTATCGCCCCTTTCATATTGATTTTTGAGACGAAGGTATCACACTTGAGTTTCGCTTGTTTTTTAAATGTTTCCTCCATTGCCTTCGCTATTTTTTTTCCGATTTTTTCCGAATCGGTAACCGCAAAGAGAGCAGGACCAGCGCCGGAAATCGAACAACCTAATGCTCCGGCATTGATTGCAGCAAACTTTACTTCGTCAAAACCGGGGATGAGTCTTTTACGCACAGGTTCGATTATTACGTCTTCGACACTTTTTCCTACAAGTTTAGCGTTACCCTCAAGAAGTCCTGCGAGTAATCCTCCAAAATTTCCCCATTGGATAATTGCCGCTTTAAGGTCAATGAGGTGGGGAAGTATATTTCGCGCATCTTCCGTTCGAATCACGATATGTGGTCGCGCAACCACCCACCAAAGTTTATTCTTCACCGGCAGTTGAACCACATCAAGCGGAAAGTAACTTCGTATCAGGACTGCTCCGCCAAAAAGAGAGGGGGCGGCGTTATCAGCGTGCGGTGAACGGCTTGCCATTCGTTCACCTTCGACTGCGAACCGTAATAAATCCTTTTTCTGCAACGGTTTTGGAAGCAGAGCATTTACTGCGACAACAGATGCAACAGAACTCGCGGCGGAACTCCCAAGTCCCGAGCCAATCGGCATCTGTTTGTGCAAGACCATTTTAACGCCATAGTTCGGCTTAAATTCGTCGAGCATCAGTTGTGCAACATAGGCAGCAACATTGTTATCAGAGCCGGTTGGGATATTTTTTTCCGTGGTCTTTACGGAAAATGTTATTCCATATTCTTTTGAACGTTCCGCGACTACAATATCGCCGAACTTTTCCAACGCAATACCAATAACGTCAAATCCTGAACCAAGATTCGAGATTGTAGCGGGTGCGAACACTTTAACTTTTTTCTTACTCATAGAAAATTTCTCTTTCCGAAAGTTTTTGTTACAAAATCGGTTTTTAATAAGAGAAAAATCTGTTTCGTAAACAACAATTTGGATAATATTTTTTGAAAAATATTCAAAAATGTTTGGTGGTAGTGAAGAAGAACGATTTTTTCAATATCCTTTCACCAATTGTTAACAATAATCTAAAAATGCGATTTTCGTCAATTTTCAATATTTGTTTGAATCTGAAAAATTGTCGTAAGTTGGAAATAATGGCGAAAGACCTAAAATTATTCCGTTTTCGATACTTACAATATTGGTATAGGCATAGTGAAAAGTTTTTATGCACCTACCACTTTTGGTATAGGCATAATGAAAAGTGTTTATGCATCTTCCACTTTTGGTATTGGTATAATGAAAAGTGTTTATGCATCTTCCACTTTTGGTATAGGCATAATGAAAAGTGTTTATGCATCTTCCACTTTTGGTATTGGTATAATGAAAAGTGTTTATGCATCTTCCACTTTTGGTATGGGCATAATGAAAAGTTTTTATGCATCTTCCACTTTTGGAAATACCATTATACTACTTTTTACTCCTTTTCCAATTTTGGGAAGCATAAAACCGGAGATTGCACGAATATTTTAGTATTACTTTCCTCTTCTCGATGTTATCTTCTCGTGTATTTTCATTTCCTTTGAGAGAAGGGTGAATATATAGGGCGGAAGGAATGTGTTTGCTGCGGGAAGAACGTTTCTTCATCGCGGAAGGATGCTTATTTTCTCACCACAAGAAGATTTATACAATCTCCCTTTGCGTTCCTTTGCGGTAAAACTACATTTCATTTTGCCATCAACCCCTAACCACTAAGACACTGAGAACACTAAGGTTCACTAAGTTTTTTTTCTCAGTGTTTCTTTGTGCTTTTAGTGCCTTAGTGGTAAAAACTTAAACCACAAACATTTCACGCTCTACGAGTCATTGACCTACGGCGTTATATTCATTCTATTTTATACCGAGTAAGTTTTCAAACTCCTCGTTTTTCAGTTGAGAATTGAGTTCAATGGCTTTAAGATAGTGGATGCGTGAATTTTCTATGTCTTTGAAATTACCAAAAAGCAGTAAAGCAAGATTGTAGTATGCTTCTACTAAATTAGGATTTATAGCAATTGCTTTTTCATAGAGTTCTTTTGCTTTGGGGTAGTCTTGGAATTGTTGTTTGAGCAGTGCAGCAAGATTGTTGTATGCATCAGCGTAGTTAGGATTTATTGCAATTGCTTTTTTGTATAGTTCTTTCGCTTTGTCGAAGTCTTGGAATTGTGTTTCAAGCAGTATAGCAAGATTGTTATATGCATCAGCATAGTTTGGATTTATAGCGATTGCTTTTTTGTATAGTTCTTTCGCTTTGTCGAAGTCTTGGAATTGTTGTTGGAGCAGTATAGCAAGATTGTTGTATGCATCAGCATCGTTAGGATTTATTGCAATTGCTTTTTCGTAGAGTTCTTTTGCTTTTGGATAGGATTGAAAATGTCTATCAAGCAAGTACGCTAGATTATAGGTGGCTTCGAAAAAATTTGGATATAGTTGTATGATCTCTTCGCAAAGTGTTCGCGCTTTTTTGTATTTCTTTTCCGTTAAATAAGCAATGGTGGCTTTAAGAAATAATACATTTTCATTTTTAGGGTGTTGACGGGAGAGTTTATCTAAGGCAATTTCTTGTTCTTCTGTATCTCCAATATTAAAAATCCGGATAGTTTCTTCAAGAATATTCTGCTCGTTAAATCCAATGTAATCAAAAATGGGTTTGTAATTTTCTGCTTTTGCTCCGTCCCAAGAGAGGTAACGCATACTGACTATTGCAGCAATAAATTTACTAACGTTGTCTCTTATTTTGTTGTATTGGTTCAGTTCTTCATACAACTCGCTCAAATTTGTATTGCCTACCAATCCTTCTATTTCTTTGTTCACGCTTTTTATTTGTTCATCCCAATATTTTATGTAAGAGATTTTGCCTTGCGGTGTGGTTATGTTTGCATCATCTAATACAATTGGTAAGATTCTATCCTTAAATTTTGGTTCTTCAAGTAGTTCCAACGTTTCGTACATACAGTTTTTCGATTCCAAATACGCTTTGCTAATCACGAGGAGAACGTAATCGGTTTCTTTTACGCGCTTCATAAACTCTTTGAGCGGCGTTTTAAATGTTAAATCGCGTACATCTCGTACAAGAGTTATACCGACTGCTTTCCAATCGTTATCAATCGCATCGGCAATGTCTTTGTTCTTCCAACTGTATGAGATGAAGATGGTGGGTTGGGTGGTTTGCGTTTTTGTATCGGGCATTGTATTTCCTCGGGATTGTGTCATTCCGAAATCAAACTTTAGTTTGGTTGAGGAATCTTCTCAACACTTACGATGGATGAAACGATAAGTAGATTCCTCACCCGCAAAAGCGGGATTCGGAATGACACGTTGTTGTTTGAATTACAGAAATTTGTTTTCAATATAAAATGTAAAATGTAAAATCTAAAATATCAGTACGGCAAATAATTCAACAACTTCAGTATATCCGAAAACACTCCCATCGCTGTAACTTCGGGACCTGCGCCGGGACCTTGCACAACAAGCGGAGAATCGGAATAGCGTTTTGTGGTGAAAGCAAAAATGTTATCGCTTCCTTTCGATGATGCAAAAAGATGTGTGCGGGGATATTCTTTGAGTTGTGCGTACGCTTTTCCTTTTTCTACAATGCCAACGTATCGCAGCACTGCATTTCTCTTTTGCGCCGCTTCTAACTTTTTTTGAAAGAGTGAATCGAACTTTGCAAAACGAGAAAAGAAATTGGGAGAATATTTTTCTTTTTGAAGTTGATTTGGAACGAGATTTTCTACTTTCACATTTTTCAAATCAAATTGATGTCTCATAAGTCGTGCAAGTATGAGAAGTTTTCGCGCAACATCCATTCCCGATAAATCATCACGCGGGTCAGGTTCGGTGTAGCCGCGTTTGTGCGCATCACTTAATAATGCACTGAATGGAACAGAACCATCGAATGTGTTGAACAAATAGCCAAGCGTTCCCGAAAACATTCCTTCGATTTTCAGAACTTTATCACCACTGACAACAAAATCTTGCAACGTGGAAATAATCGGCAATCCCGCGCCAACATTTGTTTCAAAGAGAAAATATTTTTGCCGTTGTTTTATTTTGCTCATCAAATCTGTATAGCGTTTCCAGGGAAGCACGTTCGCTTTTTTATTCGGTGTAACGATGTGCATATTCGCTTCGAGGAATTGCGGATAAGCATCTACAAATTCCTGACTCGCAGTGCAATCAACGAGCGCCGCGTTGACAAATTCGAGTTCTTTGCATTGTAGTGCGAGTTCATTCGGATTCATTATTAAATGAGAATGTTCAAGTTTCTCTCGCCAATGCTCAAGCGAAATTCCTTCTTGCGAAAGAATGAAATGTTTGCTGTTTGCAACGCCGCAGAGTTTCACTTCAAATCCTCGTGAAAGCAAAAATGCTTGTTGTTGTTTCAATTGATGTAACAATTCATTTCCGATATTTCCAACGCCAACGACAACGAGAGAAAGGCGTTTTCGTTTTTCAAAAAATGCCTGATGGATAACGTTGAGCGCGCGTGTTTTATTTTTCGCATCAATGACAAACGAAATATTCCGTTCCGATGCTCCTTGCGCAATTGCGGAAATGTTCACGTTGTTTTGTCCAAGCGATTGAAATACTTTTCCCGAAACGCCGGGCGTTCCTTTCATTCCCTCGCCAACAATTGCGACAATTGTCTGCGATGGTTTTTCATCGAGCGCAGTGAGTTTGTTTTGGAGTTCGAGATGAAATTCTTTTCCGATTGCTTTCCGAACTTTTGCCGCATCGTTTGTTGTAACAGCAAAACAAATCGTGTGTTCGGATGATGCTTGTGAAATGAGAATGACATTCACATTGTGCGATGCAAGTGTTCGAAATAATCGTTCAGCAGTTCCGGGAACGCCAACCATACTCAAACCGCGAAGTGTAAACAGCGCGCAATCATCAACGGAAGTAATTCCTTTTGCAACATCGTCAAGCGGCTGTGCAATTTTTGAAATAACTGTTCCAGGCGCAGAGGGATTGAATGTATTTTTTATGACGATGGGAATATTTTCTGCGACGGCGGGAGCGATTGTAGCCGAATGTAAAACTTTTGCGCCGAAGTACGAAAGTTCCATCGCTTCTTCGTACGACATTTGCGGAAGAACGAAAGCAGATTTCACTGCGCGCGGGTCAGCCGAAAGAACGCCGTCAACGTCCGTCCAAATTTCAATGGAACTTGCTTTCACTGCCGCACCGATAATCGCCGCAGTGTAATCGCTTCCGTTTCTGCCGATGGTTGTAGTGCGTCCGTCTTCCGTTGATGCGATAAATCCGGTAACGATGGGAATTACATTTTTTCTTTTTGCAAAAAGTTGAGAAAAATATTTCTGCGTTTTTTTATTCGTTTGTTCGAATAAAATATTTGCGTGCGTGAATTGGTCGTCGGTAACAATGATTTCTCTCGTATCAACATAACACGAAGTAGTTTTTGTTTTCAGAAATTCCGAAATGATAAAAGCGGAGAGACGTTCACCAAAACTTGCAGTTGCATCGAGTGTGCGTGGAGGACAATCGCGAAGTAAATTTATTCCATGAAGAATATCTTTCAAATCGAACAGCATTTTCTCAACATCTTTTCGCGCGGAATTTCTTTTTCCAACAAGCGAATCAAACGTATCCAAATGTTTTTTTGCAATTGTTCGAAACAGTGATTGATACGTTTCATTGCCTTTTTCCGAAAGAGAAGCACATTCGAGAAGTTGATTTGTTACTCCTTGAAACGCGGAAACAACAACGATAATTTTTTCTCGAGGGAATCCCTTTGGGACTTTCTTACTTGTGGAAAGAATAATGTTTGCAACTTGCTTAATTACTTTGGGCGATGCAACGGACGAGCCGCCGAATTTGAGAACTTTCATAAATGTTTCAGATTAAATTTAAGAGAATATAGAAAAATTACGATGCTTCATTTCAATTTTCAAAGTTGCTCCCAACTTACACTTGAATATCGTATATTCACCCCGAAATTTTTTGCATCAATGCGACCAACACGAGCCGAGATTAACCTTTCATTGCTACAATCGAACCTCAAAAATATCCGCACAAAAGTTGGAAAGAACGTCAACATTATGGGAATTGTAAAAGCCAATGCCTATGGTCACGGACTCGTAGAAATTTCCAAATCGTTGGTGAATTTCGGTGTTGAATATCTCGGTGTCGGATTTTTGGAAGAAGGAATTGAGTTGCGCACTGCCGGAATTACTTCACCGATTTTAGTTCTTGGCGGCGTTCTCGGAACACAAGTGCAAAAATTTCTCTCCTTCGATTTAGAAATTACGGTTTCCTCACTTGAACTTGCCGAACGAATCAATGATGAAGTTGCAAAAAGTAACGGACGAAAAGCACGTGTGCATCTGAAAATAGATACAGGAATGGAACGGCTTGGAATTCATTCTGAACACGCTGTTACCTTTGCCGAAAAAGTTGCGCGACTACCAAAACTCGATGTGGTTGGAATTTTCTCTCACTTCGCTTCTTCCGAAAAAGACAAATCGTTCACCCAATTTCAACTTCAACAATTCACTTCCATTCTCGAACAATTAGAAAAAAAGAATATTGAAATTCCTTTCAAACATATTGCAAACAGTGGCGCAATTCTCAACGGAAGCGATTCGTATTTCAATATCGTTCGTCCGGGAATTATGATGTATGGAGTTTATCCATCAAGAGAAGCAGAGAAAACAATTTCCGTTATGCCGATTCTTTCTTTGAAATCAAAAATTGTGTATCTGAAAGAAGTCGCTGCAAATAAAAGCATCAGTTATGGAAGAACATATTTTACCAATCGAACATCGCGCATTGCAACAATTCCCATAGGTTACGGCGATGGATATTTTCGTACGCTTTCAAACAATGTTGACGTGCTGATAAATGGGAAACGCTTTCCTTCCGTTGGAACAATTTGTATGGACCAAATGATGCTCGATGTAACCGATGGGGAAAATATTCACGTCGGCGACGATGTTACTTTGATTGGAAAAGATGGGAACGAAGAAATTTCTGTTGAAGAACTTGCGAATAAAATCGGAACAAACTCGTACGAAGTGTTGACGAATATTTCGACAAGAGTGCCGAGAGTGTATATCAATGGATAAGTATCAAAAACTGCTTCAGAAAATTTTAAATGGAACATCTGATACAAATATTGATTTTAGTGAACTTTGAAATTTATTGTCACGTTTGGGATTCGAAGAAAGAATAAAGGGTAGCCATCATATATACTTCAAAGAATATGTTGAAGAGATTATCAATATTCAGCCGAAAGGTTCACAAGCAAAACCGTATCAAGTAAAACAAATAAGAAATCTCATTCTCAAATATAAATTAGGAAATATGTTAGATGAATAAATATGAAGTAATTATTTATTGGAGTAAAGAAGACCAAGCATTTATTGCAGAAGTTCCGGAATTATCCGGTTGCGTTGCAGATGGAGAAACGTATCGCGATGCTCTCGCAAATGTTGAAACCATTATTCAAGAATGGATTGAAACTGCAAAAGATTTAGGTCGTTCAATTCCCGAACCAAAGGGAAGATTAGTTTACGCCTAAAATTATAGAACGAAAATAGTACAATCTGTATGAACGTTTACGCAGTAATAATGGCTGGTGGAGTTGGCTCGCGGTTTTGGCCTCGCAGCCGAGAAAAATCTCCGAAACAATTATTGAAAATTTTTGGCGAGCAAACAATGTTGCAAAACACTGTTCGCCGGTTGGAAAATTTTATTCCTCCATCTAAAGTTTTAATCATCACAAATAAGATTCAGAAGCCGCTGGTTGAAAAGCAATTACCGAATGTTCCGGAACAAAACATTATTCCAGAACCATTCGGAAGGAACACCGCTCCGTGTATCGGTCTTGCCGCAACAATGCTGAAACAGATTGATGAAAAAGCGGTGATGGTAGTTTTACCAGCAGACCATTTAATTCGCAATGAAGAAGAATTTTTACGCATCATTAAACTTGCGACTGAAACTGCGTACGAATCGGAAAGTTTGCTCACGATTGGAATTACGCCAACGCATCCGGAAACTGGATTCGGTTACATTCAGTTTGTTGATACGAAAGAAAACTCGAATCCGTATTTCGAGAAGGGAATCTTTCACGTAAAAACGTTTGCAGAAAAACCGAATCTCGAAACGGCGAAACAATTTCTTGCAAGCGGAGACTTTTTGTGGAACAGTGGTATGTTTGTTTGGCGTGTGGATGTTATTCTCCGTGAGATACAGCAGCATCTTCCCGAAATGTTTACTGAACTCACAAAGTTGGAATATGTTGTCGGCGATAAAAATTTTCCGATGATTTTAGAAAATGTGTACAAAATGATTCGGGGCGTTTCGATTGATTATGGCGTGATGGAAAAAGCGAAAAGTGTTTTCGTGATTCCCGGAAATTTCGGTTGGAGCGATGTCGGAAGTTGGGATGAAGTTGTTCGACTTTCGGGAAAAGATGAAACAGGAAATTCTGTAAACGGAAAATCATTTTTACGAAACGCAAAGAATATTTTTATTGATTCAAAAGATAAGTTTGTTGCCGTGATTGGTTTGGACGATGTTATTGTTGTGAATACCGATGATGCAGTTTTGATTTGCAAGAAAGACCAATCGCAGGAAGTGAAAGAAGTTGTTGATTATTTAAAGCGTAAACAGTTGAACGAGTTTCTATGAGTACTACGTCATCCCGAACTCGTTTCGGGATCTATGAAGAGATGCTGAAACAAGTTCAGCATGACGAATTTCTGAAATTGTTTGTTTGTGGAATGTTTGTCGCATTGTTGCTTCAATCATGCGGAACTGTTCCTCGATTTACTTCTTCTCCGAGGGATGCTTCGCAAAAAAATAAATCTGTTGAAAAGAAAACTGAAACAAAAGTAAAAGAGAAAAACGAAACAAAAAATCAGAATGAAAATGAAGAACACGATGTCATTAAAGTTCAGGAAGGAATTGCTTCCTATTACGGAGACGCATTTCATGGAAACACCACAGCAAACGGCGAAACGTTCGATATGTACAAATTTACTGCGGCGCATCGCACGTTACCACTCGGAACAAAAGTTCGTGTGAAAAATTTAGCAAACAATCGCTCCATCATTTTACGAATCAATGATAGAGGTCCATACGTTGATGGAAGAATTATTGATGTGTCTTATGCTGCTGCAAAACAATTGGGAATGATTGAAACCGGAACGGCAAATGTTAGAATCGAAGTTTTGGAAGTAGGAAACGGAAAGTAATTTTTTATGCCACGACAACTCGTAACAGAAAAAGAAATCGTTGACGCTTCAAAGCAGGGAAAGAAAAGTTTTGAAGTTGAAAAAAATGCATTAATAACAGCCGCCGCAAAAGATAGAGCGTTGCAGTTAGGAATTTCTTTCTCTGAAAAAACTGAAAAGTCCAAAGGACTCCCTTCGGAGAAAAAAGAAACAAAACAAATAGAACCGCTTTCTCCAAAAAGAAAATTCGAAGAACTTGCTATTGCAATAGGTTGCGACCACGGAGGTTTTAAGTATAAAGAAACATTGAAACCATATCTCGCAGAACTTGGTTGCAAAATTGTAGATGCGGGAACAAATTCCGAAGAAGCAGTTGATTATCCTGAGTTTGCGTATGCAGTTGCGCGAATGGTTTCTCTTGGCGAAGTAACGTTTGGAATTGTCATTGACGGCGCGGGAATCGGTTCGTGTATGACGGCGAATAAAGTTCCAAATGTTCGGGCAGCGTGTTGTCATGAAGAATTTTCCGCTCGTAATGCGCGTGAACACAACGATGCAAATGTTCTCACGCTCGGAAGTCAACTCATCGGCGTTGGACAAATGAAATCTGTCGTGAAAACATTTCTCGAAACATGGCACGGCGGCGGACGACACAAAAAGCGCGTTGATAAAATTATGGATGTGGAAAGAAAATTTTTGAAATAATATTTAACGAAATTCTTATGACGTATTCAATTCTCTTTGAAAAAATAAACGACCAATCCTTCCCCAAAGGTTATTTTTATGCTCATATTCCATCGCTTGATTTAACAACACACGGATTAGGAATTGAAGGAGCGGAAGAAGCCGCGAAAGATTTAATTCATCTTTGGATTGAAGAAAAAAAAGCGAATGGTGAAGAAGTGAAACACGAAGCAGAATCATTTTTTTCAAAAATTGAAATAGAAGATGCCGTATTCGGCTAAAGAAGTACTGCGAAAACTTCTTCGAGCTGGTTTTACCGATAAACGCCAATCTGGTTCACACAAAGTTTTACGGCATTCAGATGGGAGACAAACATACGTTTCGATGCACACAAAAGATGTTCCCGATGGAACATTTCGAAAAATTTTGAAACAAGCAAAATTGACGGAAGAAGATTTTAAACAACTGTAACCAAAACAAATTTTCATAAGTCTAATCATCATAAATTTTACTCATTGTTCAATTTGAAAATTTAGATTCAGCAACTAAATCCAACTTTCCACAACAGTATGAACACTACATTGTTCACCGATGAAACTTCGCCTCAAGTTTATGCAAGAATTGCCGGATTTCTTTATCTGCTGATAATAGTTTTCGGTCTTATTGCGCAGGTGTTTGTCCGTGACGGGCTTGTTGATTATGGTAATGCCACCGTAACAGCACAAAAGATTATGGATTCTGAGTTTTTGTTCCGTTTCGGTTTTGCCAGTGAATTAATAATGCTCATTTGTGATACTGCTGTAACGATGATTCTGTACGTGTTGTTGCGACAAGTTAGCAAGAATATAGCACTCCTTGCCACATTTTTCAGACTGGTGAGTATCTCTATTTTAGGACTCACTGCACTGAGTCATTATGCCGTCGTACTGGTTTTGGGTGGCGCAAATTACCTGACAGTCTTTGAACCAGATCAACTACACGCATTGGCTTTACTATCTCTTAAGTTACATGGTTCTGGTTACAATATTAGTCTTTTGTTTTTTGGCTTTCACCTTATTTTACTAGGATATTTGCTTCTCAAGTCTGATTACCTTCCCAGTATTCTCGGCTTCCTTCTTGAGATTGGAGGAGCGTGTTATATAAGTAATAGTTTTATTTGGTTTCTTTTTCCGACATTCGTAACAACGATATATCCAGCGATTTTGGTCCCATGCTTTTTAGGTGAACTCTTGCTTTGCCTCTGGCTTATTGTGAAGGGAGTGAACCTTTCTCAAAGGGAAAGTACATGGCGGGGTGATCGGCTATGTGGCAACTGAAAATTAGACTGGATTTCTTCACACATAAATTTTAACAACAGCATTTTTTTTAACTCAAACCTATCGCCTACGACATTACGATAGTAAAATCAATTCATTAAACTAAATATCATTTATGCAAATTTCACAATCAATCACAAAACGTATTACATTTTTTGCGTTAACTGTTATTCTCGTTTCTTCATTCGCATTTTCAGATGAAGGAATGTGGACGTACGATAATCCACCGCTCAAACAACTCAAAGAAAAATATGGATTCGAGCCGACAAAAGAATGGCTCGACCATATTCGCCTTTCCAGTGTTCGTTTCAATGATGGCGGTTCCGGTTCATTTATTTCTCCCAACGGACTTGTGCTTACGAATCATCACGTTGCGCTTGGGCAACTTTCCAAAGTTTCAACAAAAGAAAAAGATTATGTGAAGAACGGATTTTACGCCGCAACTTCTGCGGAAGAAATAAAATGTCCCGATTTAGAACTCAACGTTCTTATTTCGATGGAAGATGTTACCAAGCGCGTGAAGGGCGTTGTGAAATCTTCGATGGGAGATAAAGAAGCGCTCGAAGCACGGAAAGCAGAGATTGCGAAAATCGAAAAAGAAAAAATGGATGAAGCCAAAAAAATCCGGGCAGATATTGTTACCCTTTATCAGGGTGGAGAATATTGGGTGTATCGTTATCAAAAATACACTGATATCCGCTTAGTGATGGCGCCGGAGCAACAAGCGGCATTTTTTGGCGGCGACCCGGATAATTTTACTTACCCACGCTATGATTTGGATATGGCATATTTTCGCGTGTATGAAAACGACAAACCGATTCATTCAGAACATTTTCTCACATGGAATAAAAATGGCGCAGGTGAAGATGAACTGGTGTTTGTTTCCGGTCATCCCGGTTCCACAAATCGTTTGCATACAATGGCACAAATGATGTTCAACAGAGATTATGCTTATCCTAATCGTTTAAAGACATTACAATATAGAATTGATGCGTTGAAACGTTATTCAAAGTTGAGTGAAGAAAATGAACGCCGCGCGAAGAATCAAATTTTCTCGTTGGAAAATTCTTTAAAAGCATCAAAGGGAGAATATCAGGGGTTAATGGATAAAAACATTGTTGCAAAAAAGCAAATGGAAGAAGATGATTTCCGCGCGCTTGTCGAGAAGAATCCCGAATGGAAAAAGAAATATGGAAATTCATGGAAGGAAATTGAAGGCGCACAGGCGAAACTTGCAACGCGCTACAAAGAAATTTTCTATCACTCACTCGCCGGTTCGCGTTTCTTTGGTTTGGGTCTGAATATTGTTCGTTATGTTGCCGAAGTGAAAAAAGAAGACGGTAAACGCCTCGATGGCTATCACGATGCGCAATTACAATCGCTCAAGTTTCAATTGTTTTCTCCCGCGCCGATTTATACTGATTTGGAAGAATTTGCAATCACCGCTCGTATCAATGAAGTGATTGAAGCGCTCGGGAAAGATGATGCGTTTGTTAAAATGGTTCTCAACGGAAAAACGCCCGAAGCAGTCGCAAAAGAACTTGCCGCGACAAAATTAGGCGATGTAAAATTTCGACAAGAACTTGTTGAAGGCGGCGAAGATGCTATCGCAAAATCTACCGACCCGGTAATTACACTCGCGAGAACGTTTGACCCGATGGGAAGAGAAATTCGCAAATGGCAGGAAGATAATATTGATGCTGTTCTCACAACGGCAGGAGAAAAAATCGGACAAGCGCGTTTTGAAGTGTACGGGAAAACAAAAAATCCCGATGCAACGTTTACGCTTCGTCTTTCGTACGGAACGGTGAAAGGGTACGCAATGAACGGAACGAAAGCACCATACAAAACTACGATTGCAGGGATGTACGCACACTCTGCCGACTTCGATAACAAAGGCGATTTTGAATTGCCTGCACGATTTGATGAACGAAAGAGTAAAGTCAATCAAATGTCGCCATTGAATTTTGTTTCCACGTGCGATATCATCGGAGGGAATTCCGGCTCTCCTGTGGTTAATAGAAAAGGTGAACTCGTGGGATTGATATTCGACGGAAATATTGAAAGTTTGGTTGGTCGTTTTGTCTATGATGACGAAGCGTCGCGTGCCGTATCCGTCCATTCTTCCGGAATGTTGGAATGTCTCCGCAATGTGTACGACGCAAATCCGCTTGCCGACGAAATTGAAGGAAAGAAAGCGGAAGTAAAATCTGGGGAGATGAAGTAAAAAGTAAGCAGTAAGTAACAAGAAGCAAGAAGCAAGAAGCAAGAAGAATGTACTGGTGATGATTGAAATAATCATCACCAGTATTTTCCTTTCAATTACCCAATAATTTTTTTCAAAAACATGAACGTTCAAATTGTAACAAATACTTTGGGGAAAAAAACTGCGGTTTTGGTTCCCTATGATGTATGGGAAAACTTTCAGACCAAATTTCAGAAAATGCAAAACAAACTTAGAGTGATGCAAGGAATTCGAGAAGGAATTTCTGAAATAAAAAAAGCAAAGAAAGAAGGAAAGCAACTACAATCGCTCGAAGATTTTTTGAATGAATGTTAGAGTTGCAGTTACAAAGAATTTTAAGCGTGAAGCAAAACGATTTCTGAAAAAATTTGCTTCACTCAAAAGAGAATTATTTGAGTTAAAAGAAAAGTTGATGCTCAATCCGCCGTTAGGAACGTCTCTTGGATTGAATGCTTTTAAGATTCGGTTAGCAGTACAAAGCAAAGGAAAAGGGAAAAGCGGAGGATTGCGAGTCATTACATTTCTCGATACCGAAATAATTGGGATTGTAGAACAGGAAACCAACAAGGTAACAAAAGTATATTTACTTTCGATTTACGATAAATCAGAAATAGAAACTCTGACTCAAAAAGAACTCAGAGAGTTAATAGAAAACATTGAAGAAGTATAATTTAAAATATAAATGCCCATCACCCCATTCAAAAACGAACCATTCATTGATTATTCAAATCCGAATAATCGAAAAAAACAAGAAGCCGCGATTCAAAAAATTCAATCATCATTAGGAAAAGAATTTCCTATTATCATTGGCGGCGAAAAAATATTTACGAAAGAAAAATTCAATTCATACAATCCATCGAAAGCAACGGAAGTTGTCGGCGTGTTTCAAAAAGGAGACGAGCAACCTGCAAACAAAGCAATGGATGCGGCGTTGAAAAAATTTGAAGAATGGAAATTTGTTTCGCCGGTAAAACGCGCTGAGTACCTTTTTAAAGCGGCAAAAGTGATGCGCAAAAAACGTTTTGAACTCAACGCAATTATGATGTTTGAAGTCGGTAAAACGTGGCTCGAAGCGGATGGCGATACTGCCGAAGCGATTGACTTTCTCGAATTTTATGCAAGAGAAATGCTGCGTTACGCAAAACCGGTTCCTGTTGTAAAAAACAAAGGCGAGCGAGGACGACTTGAATATATTCCGCTTGGCGTTGGTGTTGTCATTCCGCCGTGGAATTTTCCGCTTGCAATTCTTACGGGGATGACGTGCGCTGCTCTCGTTACGGGAAATACCGTTGTATTGAAACCATCTTCCGATTCGCCTCGCATTGCTTACGCGTTTATGGAAATAATGGAAGAAATAAAATTGCCCGCGGGAGTTGTGAATTTTGTAACCGGTCCTGGTGGCGCAGTTGGTGATACGCTTGTGCAACATCCGAAAACGCGATTTGTTTCGTTCACCGGCTCGAAAGAAGTTGGTATTCACATCAATGAAGAAGCGGCAAAAGTTCGTTCGGGACAGATTTGGTTGAAGCGCGTTGTTGCAGAAATGGGGGGAAAAGATTCCATCGTGATTGATGAAGGAGTTGATCTGGATGAAGCCGCGGCGGGAGTTACCGTTGCTGCATTTGGTTTTCAAGGACAAAAATGTTCAGCGTGTTCGCGCGTTATTGTTCATGAAAAAGTGTACGACAGGTTTGTGGATTTGTTGAAGAAGCGAGCGGAATCAATCACTGTTGGCAATCCGTGGGAGATGAAGAATTTTATGGGACCGGTGATAAACAAAAAATCGCAGGAGAAAACATTGTGGTACATACAAAAAGGAATTGAAGAAGGTGGAAAACTTCTCGTCGGTGGAGAGAAAACAAACGATGACGGATATTTTTTGCAACCGACAATTATCAAAGACGTTCAACCGAAAGCAACAATTTCACAAGAAGAAATTTTCGCTCCGGTTCTTGCAGTCATCAAAGCGAAAAATTTTGACCATGCATTGGAAATTGCAAACAACACAGAGTTTGGTTTAACCGGTGCAGTGTACACAAAAAATAAAAAACGATTGCAAAAAGCGGAACAACAATTTCATGTTGGTAATTTATATTTGAATCGCAAATGTACTGGCGCGTTAGTTGGCGTTCACCCGTTCGGCGGATTTAATATGAGCGGAACAGATTCCAAAGCGGGAGGAAGAGATTATCTTCTGTTGTTTATGCAAGGAAAATCTATTGCGGAGAAAGTGAAATAAAAAATACATCCTTTTTTATATCCAGCTATAATAGGTTTCATACCCTTTGCCCAAAACCCTCTCAAAATTCACTTGTCAAAACTGCGGTTATGTTTCCCCTCGTTGGACGGGAAAATGTTCCAACTGCAATGAATGGAATACGTTTGTCGAGGAAATTACTTCGTCTTCGCAGAAAAAATCTTCGCATCATTTGAAAGAGACCGCGAATATTGTTTCGCTTGATAAAGTTGATGTGGAAGAAACAGAACGTATTAAAACGAACATCGAAGAGTTTGACAGAGTCCTAGGCGGCGGAATTGTTCCTGGTTCCGTTATTCTTGTTGGCGGCGACCCGGGAATTGGAAAGTCAACATTGATGATGCAATTTGCCGGCGCGTTGAAAGAAGAAACAGTTCTCTACATCACCGGAGAAGAATCGTTGAAACAAGTTCGCTTGCGTTCGGAACGCTTGGGAATGTCGTCAATGAAAAATATTTTTCTCCTCGCCGAGACGAATATGGAAATTATTTCCGCTTTGTTGAATGAACATCTTCCGCGTGTTGTCGTCGTGGATTCAATTCAAACAATGTATTATTCGCAAATGGAATCTCCCGCAGGAAGCGTTGGACAAGTGCGCGAATCAACTGCCGCGTTCACAAAGTTTGCGAAGAACAACAATATTCCTGTGTTTCTCGTTGGTCACGTAACGAAAGAAGGATTGATTGCGGGACCAAAAGTCATTGAACACATTGTTGATACCGTGTTGCAATTTGAGGGCGATAATCATTATTCGTACAGAATTTTACGCGCGATGAAAAATCGTTTCGGTTCGACGAATGAAATCGGAATCTTTGAAATGCGCGATGTCGGTTTGCGCGAAGTAAAAAACCCGAGCGAAGTTTTTCTTTCCGAACGAAAATTTGGAAACGCCGGCTCTGCAGTTGTTGCAACAATCGAAGGAACGCGACCAATACTTGTAGAGGTGCAAGCATTGGTAACTTCGACGAGTTACAACATTCCGCAACGCAACGCAACGGGATTCGATTTGCGACGACTTGCAATGCTTCTTGCTGTGTTGGAAAAACGTGTTGGATTGAAACTTGGAACGTATGATGTGTTTGTGAATGTCGCAGGTGGTATTCGCATTGATGAACCGGCAAGCGATTTGGGAATTGCTTCTTCGATTGTTTCGAGTTTGCGCGATAAAGCGATTGATGCGCAAAGTGTTGCAATTGGTGAGGTTGGACTTGGGGGAGAAATAAGAACAGTAAGTCAAATTGAACGACGAGTGCAGGAAGCGGCGAAACTCGGATTCAAAAAAATAATTGTTCCGAAAAATAATTTGAAAGAACTTCGTCTCAGTGGAGAAGTTGAAGTGATTGGTGTTGAAGGTGTAGAAACTGCAATTAAGGAACTTATAAATTAACCACGAATTTTCACGGATGAAACACGGATTTGCACTGAGTATTTGAGTACATCCGCGAAGTATCAGTGTGAATTCGTGGTTTATCTTTTATGAAACAAATTCTTCTCGCAACAAATAATCTTCACAAAGTTGAAGAAATAAAATCCATTCTTTCAGGTTTACAAATTGAACTATTGAGTTTGAAAGAACTTGAACTTGATATTGAAGTTGAAGAAGATGGGAAAACCCTTGAAGAAAATGCGTTGAAAAAAGCGAGAGAAATTTTCCGTGCAACTAATATTCCTTCGCTTGCCGATGATACGGGATTAGAAGTGTTTGCATTGAATGGTGAACCGGGAGTTTTTTCAGCAAGGTATTCCGGCACAAAGGCAACGTATAAAAGTAATTGTGAGAAATTACTTCACAATTTGAAGAATGTTTCCGAAGAAATTAGAAAAGCGCAGTTTCGATGCGTGATTGCATTTGTTGATAAAGATTTTGAAACAACTGTCGAGGGAAATTGTGTCGGGAAAATTATTTCTGAAATGCGAGGCAAAAATGGCTTTGGTTACGATTCTGTTTTTCTTCCTGATGGATTTACAGAAACCTTCGCTGAACTTTCTTCAGAAGAAAAGAATATAATTTCTCATCGCGGAAAAGCGTTAGAAAAAATGAAAGGAGTTCTGAAACAACATTTCTAATACGTCTTCGACAACATTTCTTTCTTTCTGAAAATTTTTCACTACAAAAACAATTTATCAGAATTTCCTTCCGACACATTTTCATTTCTCAAAAATCAACATTTCAGTTTTTTAATATTTTCAGAGAAAATTGTTTGGCATACCGTTTGTAATGTAAATAAGAGAAAGCGAAAATTATCGCAAACTCAGTTTTACCATAACAAATATTTACCAACAATAACTATCAAGGAAAATAAACTATGACACTTACTCGATGGACACCAGTCCGAAACATCACTCGCTTTAATCCATTTGGCGATTTCAACGAAATGGAACACCGAATGAATCGCTTACTCGATTCGTTTTTCTCCAACAGTACTGTAAACGATGATGGCATTGTTTCCGCGCGATTTGTCCCGGCAACAGACATTGCTGAATTCGATGAACATTATCTCGTAACAGTTGACCTTCCCGGTTTGAAGAAAGATGAAATCAAAATCACTCTTGAAGACCACACGCTGACAATTAGCGGCGAAAAGAAATTCGAGAATGAAGAGAAGAAAGATTCGTATCATCGCGTTGAACGGGGCTACGGACGATTTGAACGCGCATTCACGCTTCCACAATCTGTGAAAACGGATAAGATAGATGCAAAGTATAAAGATGGCGTTCTTTCGCTCACCGTTCCCAAAGCGGAAGAAGCGAAACAACGAACGATTGAGGTGAAAGTTTCGTAATTGAAACTGGTAGGAAATAAAGAACGTCTCGAGAGAAAATCGAGACGTTTTTTATTTAAAGAATCTTATCAAAAAAACCTACAACCGCATCCCCACGGTGAAAAAGTTCTGTGAGCCGATTGGTCCGTACATTAGAACGCCGTAATCAATCGTGTATTCCTCGTATGAAATTCCTCCGCCAAGTGAGAATCCTGCCAAACCGACACCACCGGTAATTTTTAAATCCTGCCGTTTTTGATTATCAAATCCGAATCGTGCGCGAACATACTGACCGATTTTAAATTCCCCGCCAAAACTAAACGCAGTCAATTTATCAGAAAAATCTCCTTCGGTATTCAGACGGTAGAATGTGAGGTGCAATGTTACAGGTAATCGCTCAGGTTTATGCGAAAGAGAAAACTTGAGATCAGTCGGGAGTGGTTCTTTGGTTTTACCGTATGATGAAAGTTGCGTGCCGATATTTAAGAAACTGAAAGCAAGTCCTGTTCGTTCATTCGGAAATTGATACAGCAACCCGGCATCAAACGCAAATGCTGAAGAAGAGGCGGATGCGATGGAAGAAGAGATTAAACGGAGATTTCCTCCAACGAAGAGATTTCCGCCTAAAGAAATTTCGTCTTCAATCTTGCTTGCGAAACCAACATTGAGGGCGAAATCAAGTACCGAAAATGGTTCAAGTTTTGCGCCGTATTCATCCGTGCGGATAAAATCTCCGTAGTCAACGAAAAGAATACCGGCGCCCACATACCCTATTTCCGGAATCTCTTGACCGTAACTTGCATGCCCGGCATTCACATCTAAAAGATTCTGATAAAATCCAAACGATGCTTGTGGTTGGGAAAGTGTGCCTAATGTTGCCGGGTTATAAAACATTGCATTGATATCGTTACTTGTTGTTAGCAGTCCTCCAGCCAATGCGGTTGCCCGAGCGCTAACATTATTACGGAGAAAAACATACGTGGGATTTTCTGTTCCGTAGGCAGGAATGCATAAAATAATTATGAAGAAAAGGAACAATTTCGAGGGGAAATAATGCAATAATATTTTCATAAAAGATATTTTCTGAACTTGACGGAGAAAAGATACGAATTCTTACCCTTTTCTTATGCTTTATGTAGAGAAGAAATATTTTTGAAGAACATTTTTATTTTTCAATTCGTTTCAATATAATTTAACCGAAAAATCGAAGCAACCAATTTCACCACGGAGAATAAAATTTATTATGAGTACCAAATCAAAAAAAAATATATTAATAGTTGACGATGAAGAAGCTCTTCGCGACATACTTTATCAGGAACTCACTGCTGAAGGGTATGAAGTTGATACGGTAGATGGAGGGCAGAAAGTAGTGGGGATGCTCAAGAAAAAATCGTATGATTTGCTTTTATTAGATATTAACATGCCGCATATGGATGGTTTCGCTGTACTCCAGCAAATTAAAAATGAAAACTTGGGATTGAAAACCGTTATGCTTTCCGGTTTTGATGACCTGAAAAATGCCATTCAAGCGACCAGACTCGGGGCTGTCGGATTTATCAGTAAGCCTTTCCGATTTCACGATGTTCTTACCGAAGTGGAAAAGGCGCTTGCTCCATAGAACTTCAATTTCATATTCTATTCGCATTCCCCGTGAAATTCCCACCGGTTATTCAGGGGAAAGAAATTTATTTTCAGTTAATACCACAATTTTTCTTTCGATAAAATCGTTCTCGAATGTCTTTCGATAAAGATTTACAATCCATACAAGAAGTACGCGACCTTGTGCAGAAAGCCAAAGAAGCGCAGTTGGAGTTTCGTTCGTACTCACAAGAAAAAGTTGACCGTATCATCAAAGCAATGGCGGATGCAGGATTTGAAGCCGCGGAAACGTTAGGGAGAATGGCGCACGAGGAAACCGGATTTGGAAAACCTGAAGATAAAAAAAAGAAAAATGAATTCGCCACAAAACGAGTTTGGGAATCAATAAAAGATGTAAAGACGGTGGGAGTTATCCGAGAACTTCCCGAGAAAAAAATTGTTGAAATTGCCGAACCAATGGGTGTTGTCTGCGCACTTATCCCTTCAACGAATCCTACCTCAACGGTAATGTTTAAATCGCTAATTTCCATCAAGGGAAGAAATTCAATAGTTGCAAGCCCGCATCCACGCGCTGCAAAATGCACGAATGAAGCGATGAGCATTATTCGCAATGCAGCGGAACGTGCTGGTGCTCCGATGAATTTAATGGCGTCGCTTTCCCTTCCGACAATCGAGGCAACGAACGAATTGATGCGACATAAACTTGTCGCAGTTATCTTGGCAACAGGAAGTAATCCAATGGTTCGTTCAGCATATAGTTCCGGAAAACCAGCCTACGGAGTGGGTTCAGGTAATGTTCCCGCGTACATTGAAAAAAGCGCAAACATCAAAAAATCGACTGCGGATATAGTCAGTGGAAAAATATTTGATTACGGCGTGTTGTGTTCTACCGAAAGCGGCGTAATATGCGACCGGCAAATTAAAGATGATGTGATTGCAGAAATGAAACAGCGTGGTTGTTATTTCTGTTATGGTGAAGAAAAAGAGAAACTTGCCCGATTGATGTTCGACCAGCGTGGCGCAATCAATCCCAATATGGTCGGAAAATCTGCGCCCTACATTGCTAAAAATGCAGGTATCAACGTTCCGGAAAATACAACTGTTCTCGTTGCAGAAATTTCTTCGGTAGGAAAACAAGAACCGCTTTCTCGCGAAAAACTTTCTCCGGTACTCTCTTTTATTACCGTCGAAGATTGGCGTGAAGGATGTCATCGCTGTATTGAAATGTTAGAGTTCGGCGGTATCGGTCATACGATGGTGATTCATTCCACCGATTCGGATATTATTATGAAGTTTGCATTAGAGAAACCTGCGTTTCGAATTCTTGCAAATACACAAGCGGCTTTGGGCGCGGTGGGATATACCAACGGTCTTGATCCTTCGTTGACGCTTGGACCCGGAACATTTGGAGGTTCCATCATATCAGATAATGTTACCGCGCGACATTTAATAAATATAAAACGACTTGCGTTTGAAACTAATCCAATCAACCCAATTGGAGATGCAATTTCTCCGCCCGTAAAAAAAGAGACTCAACAGATTCTCTCTCTACCTAAACAGGAAGTGCCTCTCCCACCGTTATCCCCTGCAAACGGTTCGTGGCTTGATGTGATTGATGAACGTATTCGATTGAAAGCAGGCAACACGCCGATGTTGTATAAACCAACCACTCCGAGTGCATCACCCGTTGCTAACGAAAAAAAATTAGGCGCCGGAATTTCTGTGCAAGAAGTGGATAAACTGATTCATCAGTTTTCAAAATCGTAATTTTTATTTTTCTGAACTGAGTGGACGAGAGTTTTTCGTTCACTTTTTTTATGTACGAATGAAACTTCGCAAACTTCCTCAAGAATTTTATTCACAACCAACATTGCGAGTGGCAAAAACTATTCTCGGAAAATATTTTTGTCGAAGACTGAATGATGAATTGCTTTTTGGAAGAATTGTGGAGGCAGAAGCATATCTGCATAAAATTGACCCTGCAAGTCATTCGTTCCACGGAAAAACCCCTCGCAATGAAATAATGTTTGCCGAAGGTGGAAAACTGTATGTTTATTTTACCTACGGAATGCACTTTTGTTGCAATATTGTAACCGAAGAAGAAGGGAAGGGGTGTGCCGTTTTACTTCGAGCCGTAGAGCCTTTGGAAGGTATTGAGACGATGAAACGAAATAGAAAATTCGAAATCGGAAGGGACGATATCCAGAATCTTACCAATGGTCCCGCCAAACTTTGTCAGGCATTTTCCATCGGTCGAAAAGAAAATGGAATTGATTTATTGGGGAATGAAATTTTTATTGCGGAGAATGTTGAAGAATCTTTGCAACAACCTTCAATCATTTCTTCACAACGAATTGGCATTCGCAAAGGCAACGGAGATGAAAAACAATGGCGCTTCTATTTTCGGGAAAATCGGTTTGTATCAAAGCAGGGATATGTTAAATAAAGTGATGGTTGTAGAAAAGTAATTTTTCTTCCTCAATTTTGATGGAAAATAAATCCCGAGTTTTTTTCGGATTTAGTTGATTATTTTTTTGATTTTCTTGAAATCAAATTCTATATTAACCCCCGCTTATTGCAAATAATTTCATCTATTGACCTTGAGAAGAGGAAGGGTAAAAATGTTACAGGAAACGATTGATGTAAAGTTTCTACGCCAAGTTTCAATTTTTGGCGGTTTGAATGAAGAAGATTTATTTAAGATTGTAAATATCGGGTCGCGCAAAAATTATCCGAAGGGAAGCGTTATCGTGATGGAAGCGGAAATCGGCGCTGCGATGTTTACCATAATTTCGGGTAAAGTAAAAGTAGTCCGCTCGGATGGAGAGGGCAGAGAAGTCATTCTTTCCATATTAAGCGAAAGTGACGTATTCGGTGAATTATCACTCCTTGATGGTCATGCGCGTTCTGCCTCAGTCATTACAACTACACCGACAGATGTTTTTGTTATCCACCGTCAGGATTTTATGCACCTTTTACATGAATATCCTTCCATTTCCATTGCGCTGTTGAGTGAACTGGCGTTACGATTACGAAAAGCAGATGCACAGATAAAAAATCTCTCGCTTAAAGGGGCAGAAGAACGTGTTGCAAGCGTTGTACTTCAACTTGCGGAAGAAGTAGGAAGAGTGAAGCATGGCCGCGTTGTGATAGATGATTTACCCGTTCAACAAGATTTGGCAAATATGGCAGGGACCTCGCGAGAAACTTTTTCACGGATGTTACATACCTTTATAAATCAGGGGGAAGTAACTCAACAGGGAAATACTTTGATTATCAATGATTACGAGGCATTTTCAAACCTCCATAAATAATAACAGCTGTAATATTTTAACGAATGAAACAATATAAAGCCGATTTACATACCCATACTATTGCTTCGGATGGGGCGCTTACTGCGGAACAATTGGTCTCGAAGGCGGCAGATGCAGGTGTAGATATAATAAGCATCACCGACCATGATAGTATTGAATCGTTGGAACCGGCACGATTGAAAGGAGAGCAAGTTGGCGTTGAAGTTATTCCCGGCGTTGAATTGAGTTTAAATATAGAAGAACGCGATGTTCATCTTTTAGCATATTTTTTTGACCCTGCAAATTCAGATTTTCGGAATTATCTTTTATCGGTTCGCGAAGCGCGATTTCGAAGGGCAGAACGTATTGTTTCAGCGCTTCATAAATTGAATGTGAATCTCCCTTTTGAAGCAGTGTTGTCCAAAGCAGGAAGTGGTACCATAGGACGGTTTCACATTGCTCTTGCACTTCTTGAATTGGGTTACGTTTCTACTTACCAAAATGCGTTCACAAAATACCTCGGCTTTCGTGCACCGGCATACGAAAAAAATATATCGCTGCCACCGGAAGAATTATTTTCTCTCGTAACCGGAGCGGGAGGGTTGACGTTTATTGCACATCCCGGAAAGTCCTTTAGCGATTCGGTTCTGCAAACTCTCATTAAACTTGGTGTGGATGGCATAGAAGTTATTCACCCATCACATTCTCCTGCCTTAACGAATTATTACCGTTCTATCGCAAGCGAATATTGTCTGCTGGAAAGCGGTGGCTCGGATTACCATGGCGGTGAACGTCAAGATGATTACGCCTTTGGAACCGTTACCATTCCCATAACGTTTGTAGAAACTATGCGTCATCGCCTTTTTCAAACAACAACAATTCTTGATTAATTTTTTATCTCTTAACGAAGTATATGAATATTATTGAAGGTCAACTTATAGCAAAACCGTATTCCTTTGCCATTGCTGTGAGTAGGTTTAACAGTACGGTTACAGAAAAACTGCTGAGTGGAGTTGTTAATTGTTTATTACGCCATGGCGCCGAAGAAAAAAATATTACCGCCGTTTGGTGTCCGGGAGCATTTGAAATTGCTCAAGTTGCTCAATCGCTTGTTTCCACAAAAAAATTCGATGCAGTGATTTGTCTTGGATGTATTGTTCGCGGAGAAACTCCGCATTTCGACCATCTCGCATCAGCAACTACACGCAGTATTGCTGAACTTGCTGAAGATTGTCCGGTTCCCATGATTTATGGCGTTCTTACGACAGATACGATGGAACAGGCGATGGATAGGGCAGGAGGAAAAAATGGAAACAAAGGATGGGATGCCGCTCTTGCTTCGTTGGAAATGATTGACGTTTTGAAGCGAATTACCAAGAAAAAATAAGTGACCCTCTTCCGCCTCATAACCACGTGCATCATTACATTATGCACAACGGTTACATTATATGCTTCCATCGGGGAATGGAAAACCTACACTTCCAAACGTGCCATACGTGATATTACCGTTTCTAATGGATTTATCTGGGCTGCGACAAGTGGGGGCGCTTTTATTTTCAATTCACTTGATTCAACATTCAAAGAGTTTACCACATCAGAAGGATTACGTTCCAATACACTTACGTCGCTTGTCGAAACCGAGGATGGAAATTTTTTCTTTGGTTCGAGCAATGGGGTCATACAAATGTACTCTCCTCGAAGTAAAACGTGGCGGTACGATGAAGAAATAAAATCCAGAGCAGTAAACTCACGCATCAATCGTTTGCGTATCTACGGTGATACACTAATTATCTGTTCCGAACTTGGCGTGAGTCTCTTTTCGGTTTCACGTTTCAGGTTCGATGGCAGTACATACGAAAACTTTGGTTTGGGAAATCAACTGAAAGGGAAAGCGCGTGATGTGGTTTATGCGAATGGAAACATATTTGTCGCAACAGAAAATGGTATTGCAATGGCGGCAGCCAATAGTATCAATTTACGCGACCCGAGTATGTGGCAGGTCTTCACCAATGTTCACGGACTTCCCTCAGGTACGGTAAATGCTCTTTCTTCATTTAAAGGAAATGTTTTTGCTTCTACCGAAAATGGCATTGCCTCTTGGAACGGTTCGTCGTGGGTAACAAAAAATGGAACTCTTGGCTCATCATTTCTCAATTTTTTTGAATCGCGTGATTCTCTGTATGCCTTTACAGAAAATTCGCTCTATAAATTTATAACGGAAGATTCGCTCGTTGTCGTTCAAACGTTTTCCGGATTTCGTGTTACTTCAATGGGCGGAGTCAACGGACAATTTGTGTTCGGAACTACTGAGAAAGGAATTCAAACCAACGAGAAAAATTACTTTCCCGAAGGTCCTTCGACAAATCACTTTTTTAATTTGACTGTTGATGCGAATGGAACGCTCTGGGCGGCGACAACGTATGATGCGGGAAGCGAAGGGTTGCTTCGTTACGACGGTTTTACCTGGAGAACGTTGATACACGATAACTTTAACGATAATGGTACTCCTTCGTATCGGGTTAATGTTGGAAGTAATAATACGATATGGTTAAGCACATGGTTTAAAGGAATCGGCGTACTAAATAGTGATGGAGCGTTGCTTAAAGTTTTTAACGACTCCTCTACCTTACCCTCAACAACAAATCATCCGAACTGTCAGCCCTTCCCTTTTTCTTCTTCTATTCCGCTTGGAGCAGTAGTGGACAGATTTGAAACTACATGGGTTGCAAGCAGGACTCCCGTTGTTAAAACAGTAATTGGGGGAAGGGACACTGCAATTGTGGGGAAAAAAATTTTAGTCGCGTTTTATAACAATCAGGAAGTTCGTTCCATTGATTTGTTCGATGAAGATTGCCATAAATTTACCGGCGCAACCATTGACCACCTCGGCACAATTTGGTTTACAAACGTAAATTTTAAAGAAACAACACCCGTTTCAAGCGGAGATGATGATAATTTATTTTTCTTCAATCCCAAACGAAGAATTCAAGGTGCGGGCGCTAATGGCTGGGGAAAAGTAACAAAGGGCGACGATGGCTTACTAAGTGTCGCGATTCATAGTGTAACAGTTGATTTGAACGGAGATATCTGGGTTGGAACAGATGAAGGTATCAACATTATTTTCGATGCCGCTAACCCGAAACGGAGTGTTGCGTTTTATGCTCCGCTTACCGGCGCAAAAATTACGGCAATTGCGGTAGATGCGCTTAATAATAAATGGGTTGCAACACCGCAGGGTGTGTATTATCTCTCGAGTGATGGAACAAGTATATTAGAAAAATACACTGTAGAAAACACGGGGGGAAAACTCATTGCGAATGATGTAAAATCCGTTGCCGTTGATGGAAAATCTGGAACAGTATATTTTGGGACTGATGACGGACTATCAAGCTTAAAAATTTCTGCGGTTACCCCCCGTGAAACTTTTTCCGAATTAGTTTTCGTTCCAAACCCTTTCTCCGTGCCAAATGCCAAACCGTTGGAAATCAGAGGTTTGGTAAAAAACTCAATCATCAAAATTCTTTCTGTGGATGGAATGCTTGTGCGCCAACTTGATGTCAGTTCTTCTCAAAGCCCAGGAGGAGGAATTGCATTATGGGATGGAAAAGATAAAATTGGAAATCTTGCATCGAGCGGTGTGTATTTTGTCGTCGCATCCGATGAACAGGGGAATAAAGTTGCAGTTGGAAAACTTGCAGTCATAAGAAAGTGAATCATAGTGTAGTTGCGAATCGTAATTACAGTATCAACGATTCACAAACCACGATTCACGAATAACGAAAATCAATGTTGTCGCAAATACAACATCTTCTCTTCGCTTCCGAGCAATTTCAAAAACTTTCAACGTCGCTTTCGTTGTTGAAAGAAGGGGAGTGTATTGTCCTTACCAATGTTTTCGGTTCGCTTCCTTCCTTTATTCTTTCCAAAATATTTTCAGACCCACATACACGGGCAGGAAACAAATCACAATTACTTTTCATTGCTTCCGATGTAGCTCGTGCAGAAAAGATTTTCGATGATTGTTCTCTTCTTTCCGGAAAAGAAAATGTCGTTCTCGTTTCCGACCAATCACATCATCATGGCGCAATTGTTGTTGACGAATTCGGAAATCACATCGAAGCATTGCAGCGATTATATCAAGGAATTCCAACGATTGTTGTTACCCATCCGTCCGCGCTTGCAAGAAAAATCCCGTCACCAAAAAAATTCAATGAAAATGTTTTTGAAATAAAACTGAACGAAGAAACTGATTTCAAAAAATTCACGGACAAACTCTATGAATGGAATTTTGAGAAAGTAGATTTTATCTCTTCGCAGGGAGAGTTTTCCATTCGCGGCGGAATTGTTGACGTGTTTTCGTTTGTTGGTTCCACGCCGATTCGCATTGAGTTTTTCGGTGATGAAGTTGTTTCGCTTCGTGAGTTCGATGCTCTTTCTCAACGCTCAATTCGCGATGTGAAAAGTGTTTCGATTGTTCCGAATATTCTTGAAACAGAAAACGATACAAAATTATTTTCATCATCGCTGTTCGATTATCTTCAAACGAACGGAATTGTTGTACTCGATGAGCTTCCGTTCATTCAAAAAGAAATTGAAGAGCGAAACGCAAATGAAGAAGAAGGAATTTTTTCATGGGAAGAAGTGAAGGAAAATTTCAAATATTTTCCGATAGTGGAATTAACAAACTTCCCTCAGCAAATTGCAAATGACAAATTGCAATTTGCAATTGAATTCCATTCTCTTTCTCAACTTTCATTTAACGGTTCAATTGACACACTCGTAAAAAATCTTCAACAGTTGGAGCGAGAAGACTACAAAATTTTTATTGCGTGTTCTTCTGTTAATGAAAAGAAGCGATTGGAAGAATTGATAATCGAATCCATAGAACGACAGAGCGGAGAAAGTGGTGTCATTCTGAGCGAAGTGAAAAATCTTCTTGAAGGTGATTATGATGATGTTCTAAACGATGAAGATTTTACTTCAGAAGACGGAGAAAATCCCCCTTTATCCCCCTTTACAAAGGGGGAATTACCACAAACCTCAAACCACAAATCTCAAACCCATTTTCTCTCCGAAAGCATTCATCACGGTTTCATTTTTCCCGATGCAAATTTTGTTCTCTACACCGAACACGAAATTTTCGGACGATTAAAAAGAATTGCGTTGCGTTCAACTTCCAAGTTCAAAGGAATTTCGGCGCGCGAACTTCGTCAACTCAAACGTGGCGATTACGTTGTGCATATTGATTATGGCATCGGAAAATTTGCCGGTCTTCAAACACTGAAATCAACAAACGGTGAACAAGAAGTCGCAAAAATTATTTACAAAGATGACGATGTTCTTTACGTCAATCTCAATTACATTCACCGCATCCAAAAATATTCTTCGAAAGATGGACACGTTCCGAGCATAACAAAACTTGGAGGCGGCGAATGGGAGAAAATAAAATCGCGTGCCAAAAAACGTATCAAAGATATTGCGCGGGAATTGATTCAATTGTATGCAAAACGAAAAATGGAAAACGGTTTTGCGTTTTCCGAAGACACGCACTGGCAAAAAGAAATGGAAGCATCGTTTATGTACGAAGACACGCCTGACCAAGCGCGCACAACTTCGGAAATAAAAATGGATATGGAAACGCCGCATCCGATGGATAGATTAGTTTGCGGCGATGTTGGTTTCGGAAAAACGGAAATTGCCGTTCGCGCTGCATTTAAATCCGTGCAGGATGGAAAACAAGTTGGCGTGCTTGTGCCAACGACTATTCTCGCGCACCAGCATTTTCACACGTTTAACGACCGGCTTTCAAAATATGCCGTGCGTGTAGAAAATGTTACCCGTTTCAAATCGAAGAAAGAGCAAAAGCAAATTCTCGATGCGTTGAAAGAAGGGAAAGTTGATGTGCTGATAGGAACGCATCGTTTGCTTTCCAAAGACGTTGAGTTCAAAGATTTAGGTTTACTCGTGATTGACGAAGAACATCGGTTCGGTGTTTCAGCAAAAGAAAAACTTCGTGAGAAAAAAGTAAATGTTGATACGCTCACGCTCACGGCAACGCCGATTCCGCGCACGTTACATTTTTCATTGCTCGGCGTTCGTGATTTGTCGTTGCTTTCCACCCCGCCGAAAAATCGTTTACCGATTATTACTACGATTTGTCAATTCGATAGAACGATTATTCGCGAAGCAATTTTGAATGAACTGCATCGCGGCGGACAAATTTATTTTGTAAACGACCACGTACACGATCTGGAGCAACTCATTTTACGTTTGCGCGAGTATGTCCCCGAAGCGAAGTTTGGCGTTGCGCACGGACAATTGAAAGGGCATGAACTCGAACAAGTGATGTTTGATTTTTGGGAAAAAAAATTCGACGTTCTTGTGTGTACAAAAATTATCGAATCAGGACTTGATATTCCCAACGTGAACACCATTCTCATCAATAAAGCGGACCACTTCGGAATGGCAGAACTCTATCAGCTTCGCGGAAGAGTCGGACGTTCAAATACACAAGCGTTTGCCTATTTACTCACACCGCCAATTTCTGTTTTACCGAAAACAACACTCCGAAAATTACAATCGTTGCATGAGTTTTCGGATTTAGGTTCGGGATTTAATTTAGCGATGCGTGATTTTGAAATTCGCGGCGCGGGAAATTTACTTGGTGGTGAACAAAGCGGATTTATTATTGAAATGGGTTTCGATACCTACGAACAAATAATGCAGGAAGCGGTTGCTGAATTGCAGGAACAGGAATTCAGTGATGTCTTCAAAGGGAAAAAACTTTCAGCAAAATTTGAACAGGAAGTCGCGGTAGAAACCGATGTTGAAGCATTGTTCCCGAAGCATTATGTTGAAAACGATTCGGAACGATTCGATATGTACCGGCGATTGGCAAGTATTCACACGGAAAACGAGTTGCAAAAATTCCGTGAAGAATTATTCGACCGATTCGGAAAATTTCCCGATGAAGTGGAACATTTATTGCAACTCGTGGAAATACGAATAACCGCAGCGAAGATCGGTTTTGTAAAAATCGAAATGAAAAAAGAGAAACTGCTTTTCCAATTTCCCGATGAAAGTAATAAGGAATTTTATGAAGGTGAAGTGTTTCAAAAAATAATTACCAGAGTAGGATTATCAAAAAATAAAAAATTACGATTGCAGCAAAATGAAAAAGAATTGAAGTTGGAAATATTCATGCCGCATGCCGAAAGTGGAAGCGAGCGATTGATGTTTGCGAAAAAATTTATCTCCGATTTTCTTGATGAAGAAAAATAGCATACAGATAATACCGATGAGACGGATTCGCGCTGGTAAAATCTGTGTACATCTGTTCAATCCGTTTCATCTGTGGTCTATTAACTTTCAGTAAAAAATGAAAATTGATTTCAAAACAGAACTTGAACACGTTATTGCTGAAACAAACCAACCAGCAAACCAACTAATTTACGAACAACCGAAAATGAAACTCCTCGCCCTCTCCGATATTCACGGCGCATACAACGAAGCAAATCAAATTATCCGGAAAGAAAATCCAGACATTCTCATCATCGCAGGCGATTTAACAACACGCGGTACAAATGCCGAAGTAAAAATTACTATCGAAAGTTTCAAACAAGTTTGTCCAATTATTGTTGCTGTCTGTGGAAATATGGATTCGCCATCACACGAAAAAGTTTATGATGAATTGGGAATTGGAATTAACGCTCACGGAAAAATATTTAAAGATGTTGGTTTTGTTGGAGTTTCGGGCTCGCCAATTTCGTGGATGAAAACTCCGTATGAAATTTCAGAAGATGAAATTTACCAACGAGCGAAAAATGGATTTGTGGAAATCAAACATTGCCGCGTAAAAATATTTGTCCCGCACGCTCCGCCGTTGAATACGAACGTTGATAGATTACCAAACGGAAGTCATGTGGGAAGTTCTGCCGTTCGTAAAATAATTGAAGAGTTGAAACCGGATATATGTGTGTGCGGGCATATTCACGAAGCGCGAGGGAAAGATGTTCTCGGCAAGACCATCATCGTCAATTGCGGGACCGGAAATAAATACTATGCAACGATTGAAATAGGGGAGGAGATTATGGTGATGAATCAGGAAATGTGAACTATGAAAAAATCATCTCCTCTTGAAATACTGAAACGCCAGATTGAAATTCTCTCACTTGTTGAGGAATTTCCTTCACAATTTTCCAAACACGATTTGTGCGCAAAGTTTAATATCGAACTTGCAACGGTCAATCGCGATTTGCATAGTCTTCGCGCACAAGGATTTCCGTTGTATTCGGTGAAAAAGAAATTGGTATTAGAGAAAGCGTTGACAAACTCCGAATACACAAAACTTCTCTCGATGTATTTGCCGATTTCTCACGATGCAGTTGCATATCCGAAAAATCTTTCGCTTACAACGAAGAAGATGGGGAAACGCTCGCTTGCAACTTTCGTCTCGTTAGTAAAGGCGATTGAGGAGAAACGCGAAATTGAAATTGAGTATTACAAATTGTACGACAAAGTAATTGTACCGAGGCGATTGCAGCCGTACGTTCTTTTTCCGCACACACGCGAGTGGATGTTGATAGCCAAAAGCGGAACAATGTTCAAGCATTTTTACGTGGATAATATTTTACGACTGAAACTCCTTGACGGAAAATTTGTGCGCGATAAAAATTTTGACGCACAGAAAATGTATCTCAACTCGTGGGATATTTTTCAAAGCACCGAGCCGACAACCGTAAAACTTCTTTTCTCGAAACAAGTTGCCACGCTCATAAAAAGTAAAGTGTGGAGCGAAACACAAACGCTGGACGAGCAAAACGACGGAAGCGTGCTTTTGACTGTGCGCGTAAGTTCTCCTGAAGAAGAAATGCTCGGATGGATTATGAGTTGGGGAGGAGATGTAGAAATACTTGCGCCGATGGAGTTGAAAAAAATGGTGAAGGAGAGAGCCAAGCAGATTCTTCAATCTATATGACTGAAATTAATCTCATTCAATGATACGATTTCTGGAAACGGGAATCGTATTTTTGTTGTACAAATTTTATAACAATAAAACACTACTGTCCCGTTAAAAAGTCGAATAAAATCAGCTGGTTCGTGGGGTAGCCAATAACGTTTGTGGAATCATTTTTGTTAAGTAGTTGATTTATATAG